>ERZ894214.901-NODE-901-length-10117-cov-6.21954_pt1 | contig 10117 bp, 8 predicted proteins | sample MGYA00380290_ERZ894214 | MGnify/ENA primary metagenome ERZ894214 (study PRJEB32331, sample SAMN06328421) | human gut metagenome | biome: human gut microbiome; feature: stool | host: Homo sapiens | collected 2014-09-19 ... | reverse complement strand
ACATACTCCCATTCGTCGTTCCAGGTCAGGTTGACCGCCACATCCCGATAGAACGCCTCGCGGCTTTCCCAGGTCTGCCATTCTTCGATGTCCTGATCCAGTTCTTCCAGACTGGCATAGCCATAATAGTCGAGCGCGATCTGCGGATCGGCCAGAATCGCCTCGTAACGCTGCCGGTAGCAGTCGGCAAAGGTATCGTAATCCCAGCGCCCCGCGCCGTAATCCAGTAAGAACGCCTCCGGCGAGTCATATCCGAACTGCTCATACAGCGGCGGGTCGACATCCACTGCGAACGCCGCAGGAAGCGCGCCGCACAGCAGCACCGCCGACAAAACCAGCGAAAGCAGCTTTTTCCCGAAGCGTTTCATAATAAGACCCCCTCACTGTTTTGATACCTTTATTGTAAGCCCGCTATACTGCGCCGTCCATTTGCTTTTTCCCCATTTTTGTATGAAAAAAGTGGACACAATATCCATATGCGCAGCATATCTCGCCGCGCCGCCGCATAGCGTATTACCGAGGGGGCGTTATGTATGTTCATCACCATCACCCGCGACACCTTATACCGCATCGGCGCGGCCGCCGGCGTGTGCGCGCTGTTTGCCGCGCTGTTCATCCTGCTGCCGCAGAGCGAGCCGTCCGCCGCGCAGACCGGCGCAGAGGCGGAGACCGCATCCGCATCCGTCACCGACTGGGGCCTGTCCTTCCAGACGAACGGCCAGCCGCCTGTCGGCAACGCTTCTTCCGAAGAACTCGCGCAGTACGGCGCGTATTATCTGGGCGACACGGACAAAAAGACCATCTACCTGACCTTTGACGCGGGTTACGAGAACGGATACACCGCGGCGATTCTGGATACGCTCAAAAAGCACAATACGCCCGCCTGCTTTTTTGTCGTGGGCAATTACATCGACTCCGCGCCCGAGCTGGTGCAGCGCATGGTGGCCGAGGGGCATATCGTGGGCAACCACACGCTGCACCACCCGGATATGTCCGCCATCGCGGACAAGGAATCCTTTTCCGCCGAGCTGACCGGACTGGAGGAGAAATTCACCGCCCTGACCGGCCAGCCCATGCAGAAGTTCTACCGCCCGCCGCAGGGCAAATTCAGCGAGGAGAATCTAAAGCAGGCGCAGGAGCTGGGGTATACCACGGTTTTCTGGTCGCTCGCCTATGTAGACTGGTACACCGACAACCAGCCGACCGAGGAGCACGCCTTCTCCAAGCTGCTGCCGCGCATCCACAACGGCGCGATCGTGCTGCTGCACTCGACCAGCGAGACCAACGCCCGCATCCTCGACGAGCTGCTCACCCGCTGGGAGCAGGAGGGGTATACCTTCGGCAGTCTGGCTGAGCTGGCATAGCTTTGTGTCATTTCGGCAAAAAAACCCCCTTGCCTTTAATCTGGTGCTATACTGGCTCTCGGGTGATCATTTTGCAGTCCATCATTCTTCCCCCGCGGCCGCGCTCGGAAGCGATTTACAAAACCCTTTATATTGAGAAATCCCTTGCGCAGCAGATTGGACAAATCGCCATTCAGAACAACACGAGCTGGAATCATGTTGCTATTTTTCTGATGCAGAGCGGTTTGCACTGTCTGGATAAGCCGTAGCAAAAAAGGCGCATACAATGCGCCTTTTTTGCGTCCCGCCACAGCCCCATCCGCTTGTTTTTCCCGCCCTTTCCATGTTATACTAAATTCAGGACAAGTAAGACAGGAAAGGATGAACCATATGGAAAAAGCCAAGGTTTATTTTGCGGATTTCCGCACAACATTGACCGAAAACCTCCAGCAGAAGCTCACCCGCCTGATGAAGGCGGCGGGCGCGGACCAGATCGACTTCGATAAAAAGTTCACCGCGATCAAGCTGCACTTCGGCGAGCCGGGCAACCTCGCGTTCCTGCGCCCGAACTGGGCGAAAACGGTCGCGGACTTCGTCAAGGAGCGCGGCGGCAAGCCCTTTTTGACCGACTGCAACACGCTCTATGTCGGCGGGCGCAAAAACGCGCTCGACCATCTGGACTCCGCCTACCTCAACGGCTTCTCGCCCTTCTCCACCGGCTGCCACGTCATCATCGCGGATTGGCTCAAGGGTACGGACGAAGCGTATGTGCCGGTCGAAGGCGGCGAATACGTCAAGGAAGCCAAGATCGGACAGGCGATCATGGACGCGGACGTGTTCATCTCGCTGACCCACTTCAAGGGCCACGAGGCTTCGGGCTTCGGCGGCGCGCTCAAGAACATCGGCATGGGTTGCGGCTCGCGCGCGGGCAAGATGGAGCAGCACAACGCGGGCAAGCCGCAGGTTGACCAGAACCCCTGCGTGGGCTGCGGCATGTGCACCCGCATCTGCGCGCACGACGCCATCACCATCACGGACAAAAAGGCGCACATCGACCATGACAAGTGCGTCGGCTGCGGCCGCTGCATCGGCGTGTGCCCGACCGACGCGATCGGCTGCGGCTACGACGAGTCCAACATCGTGCTCAACCGCAAGATCGCGGAGTACACCAAGGCGGTCGTGGATGGCCGTCCGTGCTTCCACATCTCGCTCGTCATCGACGTGTCGCCCAACTGCGACTGCCACGCGGAAAACGACGTCGCGATCGTGCCGAATATCGGCATGTTCGCGTCCTTCGACCCGGTTGCGCTCGATCAGGCGTGCGCGGATGCGGTCAACGCCGCGCCGGTCAATCCTGCGAGCCTGCTGTGCGACGAGCACGAGCGGCACCACATCCACGACGAAAACGACCACTTCCATGCCGTGCACCCGGACACGAACTGGCAGTCCGCGCTCGAACACGGCGAGAAGATCGGCATCGGCACGCGCCAGTACGAACTCATCAAAATCTGACCCGCAAACGCAAAAAAAGCGAGGCAAATGCCTCGCTTTTTCTTATATCTGATTGAGCCCGACGGGCAGCGCCAGCTTGAGCGCGACCATCGCGACCAGCTCGGCGGCGAAAATGCCCTTTGCCTTGCTTTCGCCCAAATGTTCGCCGAGGCGCGCAAAAGAGCGCTGCATCCGCTCCTCCTTTTCATCCAGGTGGCCAAGCAGCCAGCGCCCGATCAGCTCGAGTGAACTGATGGTCTGCAAAAACGCCCACGCGACCAGCAGCGCGGTCCCGACAAGCGACCGCTCCTGCGGATAGGCGAACAGCACAAGGCAGAATACCCAGCCCGCGACCGTCGCGATATGGTGCAAAATCACACCGAAGCGGACAAAATCCTTCACAGCGGCATCATCTCGCGCTCCTCAAAGGCCGCGCGGCGCTTGATATCCGCCATCACGGCGTCGAACTGCGGGATATCGAGCGACTGCGCGCCGTCGCACAGCGCGTTTCTGGGATCGTTGTGCACCTCGATGATCAGGCCGTCCGCGCCCGCGGCGATCGCCGCGCGGGAGAGCGGCTGCACCATGTCGCGCCGTCCTGCGGCGTGCGACGGATCGATGATGATGGGCAGGTGGCTGAACATCTTGACCAGCGGCACCGCGGAAATGTCCAGATTGTTGCGGATCAGGTTTTCAAACGTGCGGATGCCGCGCTCGCACAGGATGACGTTGGTGTTGCCGCCCGCGAAGATGTACTCCGCCGCCATCAGGAACTCCTCCATCGTGGCGGACAGGCCGCGCTTTAAGAGGATGGGCTTGTTCGAGCGGCCCAGCTCCTTGAGCAGCATGAAGTTCTGCATGTTGCGCGCGCCGAGCTGGATGATGTCCACATCCGCGAACAGATCGAGATGCTTCTCGCTCATGATCTCGGTCACGATCGGCAGGCCGGTCTGGCGCTTGGCCTCGAGCAGCAGCTTCAGCCCCTCGGCTTCCAGCCCCTGGAAGGAGTAGGGCGAGGTACGCGGCTTGAACGCGCCGCCGCGCAGGAAAGACGCGCCCGCCTTTTTGACCGCTTCCGCGACCTCGACGATCTGCGCCTCGCTCTCGACCGAGCACGGGCCGGCCATGACGTTGAAATAGCCCGCGCCGATCCTGCGCCCCGCCACCTCGATGACCGTGTCCTCAGGATGGAATTTGCGGTTGACGGCCTTGAACGGCTCGGTCACGCGCTGCACGCGCTCGACCACGTCATAGGCCATGATGTCCCCTTCATCGAGCTTGGTGGTGTCGCCCATCAGGCCGAGGATGGTGGTGTTTGCGCCCTCGGAATAGTTGATCTTCAGCCCCATATCCATAAAGTGCTGCATCAACCGGTCGACACGTTCCTTGTCGCTGTTCTGTTTGAGTACAACGATCACTTCAGTTCACTCCTTTAACATTCAAAAATATTGTATGCCTTTGCAGTATAGCATCATTCCATGCAAAAAGAAAGGGGCGATTTGCGAAAATCGCCCCTTCCGGATGCTCTGTTTTTTGTACGCTGTTATAAAACGCTAACCGTTTGCGTCCGCCGCCTTGAGCTCCCTGTATTTCTGCTCGACTGCATTGCAGAATTCGTCCCAGCGGCCGTCGTTTATCAGCTTCGCCGGGCAGACCTTGCCCGAGAAATCCTCATGCTTGCGGAGCGCGGAGGGCTTTAAGTCATACTCGATCAGCAGGCGCGCGCACAGCCGCTCGGCGTTGATGAGCGTCTGCTCGTAGTTCCCATCCTCGTTGACGCACATCTCAACGCCGATGCCGTTCATGTTGCCGCCGTCCTCGTCCATCCGGTCGCCCGCGTGGTAGCCTGGCTCGCTGTCCGGCAGATGGTGGTAGATCTCGTGGTCGTCCACCGTGTAGTGCCAGGAGACGATGCCCTCCTCGGCGTTCGCATTCTGGTGAATAAACGAGTTGTGCGCCGCGGCGTCCGCGCCTGCGGAGAAGTTATCCGTCTCGTGGATGACCAGGTACTTGATCTCGCGCAGGCCGCCCGGCCGGGCGCGGCTGCCCTCCGGGATAAAATCGGTCGTGACCGGGATGTCCTCAATGTAGGTCAGCCCGGCGTCCGCATACAGCGGCCGGCTGATCGCGCTGTGCGTCCACATGCCCGCCGCGAACGAAACCGCCATCAGCGCCAGCACGGCGAGCGGCTTCCACAAGACCATCTGATTCTTTTTTCGTTTTTTCCCGGAGCCTGCCATCTTCACGCACCCTATCTGTCCGTTCCCCTGTTTGAACCCTCTCATTGTACTACGTTTGCGCATGCTTTTCAAAGGTTCGACTGTAAACTTTTCGTAACGACGCAAAAACCCTGTCAACCGCCTGCATAACCTGCAAGAAATCCTTGCAATCCGGTGCATTGTGCGATATAATAAATAATACTCGGAGAGGCAAAGCCTTTACCAGCAGAATTCTTTGACCGCCCTCCCCCGGGAGGCGCCAAGGCCATACGGACAGCCGGGTCAAATGCCGAACATGGCAACTTTGTTGCCTTATTGAATTTTATAAGTTGGCTGACTAAAAGCCGTGTGCCGCGGGCACATCGCAACTTGTGAAACAATCAATAAGAGTAGTAAAAGTAAATTCTTGCTATATAGACTCTTTCCTCTTCCACAGACAACACCCGTCCCAGCCCCCGCGCCGGGCGGAAGAGAAGATTGCATTTCCTCAAGCTGGATGGCCGCCGTGCGCGCATCCCATGCTTGAGGATTTTTTGATATTGTGAGGATATGATATGCAGAACAAGCTCAAACTGTACGGGTTCAACAACCTGACTAAGGCGCTGTCCTTCAACATTTACGACGTGTGCTACGCCAAAACCGAGCGCGAACAGCGCGACTACATCGCCTATATCGACGAGCAGTACAACTCCGAACGCCTGACCGGCATCATGGAGCATGTCACCGAGATGATCGGCGCGCATGTGCTGCACATCTCCAAGCAGGATTACGACCCGCAGGGCGCGTCGGTCACCTTCCTGATCGCGGAGGAGCACATGAAGCCCGCGCTCGAGCCGGACACGATCGTCGCGCATCTGGACAAGAGCCATGTCACCGTGCACACCTACCCGGAATACCACCCGGACACCTGCCTTGCGACCTTCCGCGTGGATATCGACGTGGCGACCTGCGGCGAGATCACGCCGCTCTCCACGCTCGACTTCCTGATCGGCTCGTTTGACTCGGACATCATCACGATGGACTACCGCGTGCGCGGCTTTACCCGCGATATCGAGGGCAAAAAGCTGTTCATGGATCACCATATCACCTCGATCCAGGACTTTATCGACCCCAAGACGCTCGAGCGGTACGACGCATACGACCTCAACGTCTACCAGTCCAACCTGTTCCACACCCGCATGCTGGTCAAGGAGATCGACCTGCAGAACTATCTGTTCAACACGGATATCTATGAGCTGCCGCCCAAGACGCGGCTCAAGATCCACTCCGACCTGCGGCGCGAGATGATCGAGATCTTCAGCGGGAAAAATATCTACTGATGCTTCGATCGGAACTACAGTTCCGATCGAGTGGACGCACCGAACTGCGTTCGGATGCGTCCTTTGCGCAAATTTGCGCGCCGCAAGCGCGGCACACAAATTTGCTTTCCTGTATCAAAACCGAGATACAGGCTCTCGGTTTTGATGGAAATTGCGGCTCACCGCAATTTCCTATTTCATGCGCGCTGCGCGCGATTCCTGTTTGCGCGCGACATTCGTTCTTTTCTTATTCTGAAGAAGAAGGTATCTGCTTATGGATCAATCCCGTGCGCCGATCAAAGAGGCGCTCGAACACTTTAAAGATATGCGCATTGTACCGTTTGATGTCCCCGGGCACAAGCGCGGGCGCGGCAGCCCGGAGCTGACCAAGTTTCTCGGCGAGCAGTGCATGACCGTCGACGTCAACTCCATGAAGCCGCTCGACAACCTGTGCCACCCGGTCAGCGTCATCCGCGAAGCCGAGGAGCTTGCCGCCGAGGCCTTCGGCGCGGCGCACGCCTTCCTCATGGTCGGCGGCACGACCTCGAGCGTGCAGGCGATGGTGCTGTCGGTGGTGGGGCGCGGGGACGAGATCATCCTGCCCCGCAATGTGCACCGCAGTGTCATCAACGCGCTCGTGCTCACCGGCGCGGTCCCGGTTTACGTCAACCCGCAGATGAACGACCGGCTGGGCATCTCGCTTGGCATGTCGGTCGCGGACGTCAAGACCGCCATCGAAAAGCACCCTTCGGCCAAGGCGATCCTGGTCAACAACCCCACCTACTACGGCATCTGCTCGGATCTCAAAGAGATCGTCCGGCTGGGCCACGCCGCGGGCATGAAGGTGCTGGCGGACGAGGCGCACGGCACGCATTTCTACTTCGGCGAGAACATGCCGGTCTCCGCAATGGCCGCGGGCGCCGACCTCGCCTCGGTCTCCATGCACAAATCCGGCGGCTCGCTCACGCAGTCCAGCTTCCTGCTGTGCGGCCCGGCGATGAACGCCGAATATGTGCGCCAGATCATCAACCTGACCCAGACGACCTCGGGCTCTTACCTGCTCATGGTCAGTCTGGACATTTCGCGCAAAAACCTCGCGCTGCACGGCAAGCACATCTTCCGCAAGGTCACCGAGCTGACCGAGTACGCCCGCGAGGAGATCAACCAGATCGGCGACTACTACGCCTACGGCAGCGAGCTGATCAACGGCGACACAGTCTATGACTTCGACGTGACCAAGCTCGCGGTCAACACGCTGGACGTGGGGCTTGCCGGCATTGAAGTATATGATGTACTGCGCGACTTTTACGACATCCAGACCGAGTTCGGCGACCTGGGCAACCTGCTCGCCTATGTCTCGGTCGGCGACCGCGAACGCGACCTCGAGCGGCTGGTCGCGGCGCTGGCCGATATCCGCCGCCGCTACAAGCGCGACAAAGCAACTCTCATGCGGCAGGAATACATCTCCCCGCAGGTGGTCGCCGCGCCGCAGGAAGCGTTTTATGCGGAAAAGCAGGCGGTCGCGCTGGACGAGGCAAATGGCCGTATCTGCGCGGAGTTTGTCATGTGCTACCCGCCCGGCATCCCGATCCTCGCGCCCGGCGAGCGCATCACGGGCGAGATCCTCGACTACATCCGCTACGCCAAGGAGAAAAACTGCATGCTGCTCGGCACCGAGGACCCGGATGTGAACACCTTGCAGGTTATCAAAGGCGTTATCAGCCCGGGCGTTTGACAGAAGGAGTCTGTAATTCATGCGATTGACGTTTACTGAAATGCACACGCCGACCGTCGGCCTGCAGATCCAGGTCGACCGGCAGCTTTATACCGAACAGAGCGATTTCCAGCGCATCGACGTGTTCGAGTGCGAGGAGTTCGGCCGCTTTCTGACGCTCGACGGCTACATGATGCTGACCGAGCGCGACGAATTCATTTACCACGAGATGATGGTGCACGTCCCGCTCGCCGTGCTGGGCGACAGGGTCAAAAAGGTGCTCGTCATCGGCGGGGGCGACGGCGGCTGCGTGCGCGAGCTGTGCCGCTACCCGCATATCGAACACATCGACCTTGTCGAGATCGACGAGCGCGTGGTCGAGGTCTGCAAGCAGTTCCTGCCGACCGTGGCCTGCTCGCTGGATGACCCGCGCGTGCACATCCTGTATCAGGACGGTCTCAAGTATATCCGCCGCATCGAGGACGAATACGACCTCATCATCATCGACTCGACCGACCCGTTCGGCCCGGGCGAGGGCCTGTTCACGATGGAGTTCTACGGCAACTGCTACAAGGCGCTCAAAGAACACGGCGTACTGGTCAACCAGCACGAAAGCCCGTTCTACAAGGGCGACGCGCTCGCCTGCCAGCGCGCGCACCGCAACATCGTCCACTCGTTCGAGCTGTCGCGCCTGTTCCAGGCGCACATCCCGACCTACCCATCCGGCCACTGGCTGTTCGGGTTCTCGTCGCGCGGCGTGCACCCGGTGCGCGACCTAGACGCGGATGCGTGGAACGCCCGCGGCATCGAGACCCGGTATTACAACACCAACCTGCACAAGGGCGCGTTCTACCTGCCCAATTATGTGCAGAAATTATTGGAAAAAGTAGAGGAAGTATAGGGGACTTCAAAAGTCCCCTATATACGAAAGGCGGTTCCAAAAGAAACCGCCTTTCGATACCCGAATGACGCCGCCCAAGGCGGCTGAGTCGGGGTATCAAAATACCCGGCAAAGCTGGGCATTTTGATAGAAACCGCAAGCGGTTTCTTGTTGAAATGCGCAGTGCGGCCGCGCAGGCCGCATCCCCGCCCGTGAAGCGCGGGCACACACTGCTGTCAATGAAAATTTGATTACCCAATATTTATGCTAGCCAAATATTAAGGAGGAATTTATCATGGGAAAAGCCCTGATTATCGGCTGCGGCGGCGTTGCCGGCGTAGTCATTCACAAGTGCTGCCAGAACAGCGACGTTTTTGAGGAGATCATGATCGCCTCGCGCACGAAGTCCAAGTGCGACGCGATCAAGGAAAAGCTGGACGGCACCACCCCCACCAAGATCCGCACCGCCAAGGTGGACGCGGACAACCTCGACGAGCTGTGCGCGCTGATCGACGAGTACAAGCCGGACATCGTTATGAACATCGCCCTGCCCTATCAGGACCTGACCATCATGGATGCGTGCCTCAAGTGCGGCGTCAACTACATGGACACCGCCAACTACGAGCCCGAGGACACCGACGACCCGGAGTGGCGCGCGATCTACGAGAAGCGCTGCAAGGAAGAGGGCTTCACCGCCTACTTTGACTACTCCTGGCAGTGGGCATACAAGGAGAAGTTCGAAAAGGCCGGCCTGACCGCGCTTCTGGGCTCGGGCTTTGACCCGGGCGTGACGCAGGCATACTGCGCGTACGCGCAGAAGCACCTGTTCGACCAGATCGACACCATCGACATCCTGGACTGCAACGGCGGCGACCACGGCTACCCGTTCGCGACCAACTTCAACCCGGAGATCAACCTGCGCGAGGTTTCCGCGCCCGGCTCCTACTGGGAGAACGGCCACTGGGTCGAGATCCCGGCCATGTCCATCAAGCGCGAGTACGACTTCGACCAGGTCGGCCACAAGGATATGTACCTGCTGCACCACGAGGAGATCGAGTCGCTGGCCAAGAACATCCCGAATGTCAAGCGCATCCGCTTCTTTATGACCTTCGGCCAGTCCTACCTGACCCACATGAAGTGTCTGGAGAACGTCGGCATGCTGTCCACCACCC
>ERZ894214.896-NODE-896-length-10219-cov-4.71497_pt1 | contig 10219 bp, 10 predicted proteins | sample MGYA00380290_ERZ894214 | MGnify/ENA primary metagenome ERZ894214 (study PRJEB32331, sample SAMN06328421) | human gut metagenome | biome: human gut microbiome; feature: stool | host: Homo sapiens | collected 2014-09-19 ... | reverse complement strand
ATTGTAAAGCGATTGTCGGCCACCTTTCTCACTGTTACGTCTTCATTCTTGAGACGAGCCGTACCTGATGATTGCGGTAAGGTAATCGTCGGTGTCAGGGGGGGCTCGCCCCCTCTCCAAGCAAGAACAACGCAGTTTCATGCGAAAAAATGGCTTTCGGATATCGATACTGCAATTCGAACAGCGGATCGGACTCCGCATTCGGTGAAACATATAAGCCCTTTGCCGCTTTCTCAAGCTTGGCTTCACGCACGAATCGCGAAATCTCCGTGCGGGAAACTCCTCGACGCTCCATTTCCGATACCGGAAGATATCCCATATGCTCCTTCAATACGCTTTCCGCTTCTGTCGCTCTAGTGGACATGGGCATTCCTTCAGATGTTGCGGAGCTCGGAGAGTTGCCTGAAGAAAAGTTTTGCTATCGCCTAACCTAATGCGTTATTCGACTCCAACCGTTGCTCGACTTCGAAATGCTCGAATACTATGAGCGAGTTGTCGTTCAACGGAAAGTTTGGGTTGGCGAATTCATCGCGGTATTCCGCCGAATTCCAGAAAGATTCGTGTGCGCTCCGCCATTGGGCCGCCGTGACGTCGCCTTCACCCTCATCGATGGCGTACCGGTCAGTGACTTTTCCGAGCGGAATCACGTCAACCGCAGTGGTGACGAGTACGGCTACGGGTCGTTCATCGGAATCCACCAACACCGAATGCGCGCCAACGCACGGCAGCGGTTCGACCTCTTCCTCATATTCAATCATCAGCGCAGCGGTGGCGGCTTTTACGCCGTCCAGAATGAGCTTCACCAAGCGATCGCGTTCAGGCCCAGGAAACATAAACTCCGCTTTGGGCAAATCACTGGTTTCAAATGCCGTATTGACGCTCATGCAATGCTCCAGATCGTCTTTATGTTCAATTGTGCTGTGCTTTTCTTACTCCCATCATAATAGCCCGAATTCCATGAGTTTCCGGCGCTGATCCAGTGGCCTCCATTACGGTCAATACAACCTGATGCCAAGCAATCACATGACAACAAGTGACACTGTACTCACGAACCGGCCTACTATGGGCGGCATGACGATTCGTATTGTTTCGATTGAGCCGCCATGGTTTGAGGAAAAGGCCCAAGTTCAGTCGTGCACGTGGCGCGAACTCAATCAGGGGCATATTCCGCAGGAAATCGTGGATGCGATCACTCCCGAATTCGCGCTCAAACTGACGCGCAGCCACGCCAAAGACCCCAATCAGGTCGTATTGGTCGCTTTGGAGAACAACCACGTGATTGGTTTTGCTGAGCTTCTGCAAACGCCGCGTTCGCCAATCAAACGGTCCGAGGCTGCGGAACTGGCTTCGCTATATGTGTTGGAATCTTGCCATCGTCATGGTGTTGGCCGTGCTTTGGTTGAGGCGGGCCAACGCGCCATCGGCAACGATCGGCTCGCCTTGTGGGTCGCCGGATTCAACACCAACGCCCAAGGTTTCTACCGTCACATCGGCTTCCATGAGACCGGCCTGACTCAAACCGAAGACATGGGCCCGGAACTCGAAATGATCAACTACTCTGACGGCGTATTCCAGTGAGCAGCCCGACCTCCCACACGCGTCCGGCGCTACCATGAAGCCATGTCTTTGAACAGTGAGCAACGCGCGGCGACTATCCGCGAATTTCAGGAGAACATGAGCCGGCTGGGTCTGACCGCCGAACGGCGGCAGGGATTTTGGCGTCAGCGGCAGCAGAGTGGAGCAAATCATCACCCTCAAGTCGGGCGTGCTGGAGTATCCGTGGATTATCCGAGCCTATCTGCTGAGCAGATCTGAGACACAGGGCGTGGAACTCACGCCGTTCATGGCGTTACGCGGAAATCCGCACGATTATTGGTTCCTCGACGGCGACTTTATCGACCGAGGCGAAATCGATTAAAACCGATTGATAATCGGCCATTTACACGCAAGAGGCGCCGTCAATCGCCTCGCGCATAGAGGCCATCGCTCTCCGTGCAGGTGGCGATGCGTGTGTAGTATTCCGTCTTGTCCTCATGGTCGATACGTGCGCCGCAATGCTGCTGCACCGCAAGACTTGCCGGATTGGTTTTGTGGACACTCAGGTAAGCCTCCTTGATGCCGAGCTCGCGGGCCTTGGCAAGCGTGAGCTTGAGCCCGGCGGTCGCGTAGCCGTGACCGCGGTATTCGCGGGCGACACCGTAGCCGATGTGGCCCGGACCGTTGCGCAGGAAGTCGGTGAGCCGGTGACGCAGGTTGAAGATGCCCACATAGTCGCCCTCATCGTTGACGAGAATGTATTTGGTGGCTGGCACCCAGCCGTCCGGCAGGCCGACGCCAAGCGACTCATCACGCAACCCTCGCACATATGCGGCGAACCGTTCACGATTCATGCCGGCCGCTGGGTTCTCGAATCCCGTCTCTTCCGCCGGGAATTTCGCGAACAAGTCAAACGCGCGTTCCTGGTCCGCCAGCCATGTCTCAATCAGCCGCATTGGTCATACTCCTCCTGTTGACACAGCAGACCACACTACTACTGTGCTCGACCAACGGCCGCAAGCCTTATCTAGGGTGTGTTTACAGATAGGCAGCAAGTGTCTGCCAATGCGTTTATCGCAGGATATACCAGGTTACTTTCCCCGATACACGGCAGCGACGCCGAAGACAAATTGTATGATGAACAATCCCAGCAGGAAGATCAGAGCTCCTGGCCGGTACATGCGGTAGAAGTCGACCATATCCGGCTGCGCCAAAGGCGCTGCCATGATATACACCAGCGCAGCGAACACGGCGCCGAGCGCGGAAACAACCAAGAACGCGCCTACGGCAAAACGCAGCAGGCCACGATCCGAGGTCCTCCGGCGCAGACCACGGCATCCCACGAAGACGAATACCGAGATCAGCAGGTAGAACAGCAGCCCGTACGTGGGCAGCATGTCGATAATCAGCAGATCGTTCATGGCATATCCTTTCGTGGCGCAATCCCATTCAACCTGCGCATGGCCAAAAGCGCAACATCGTGTCAAGTAATCGCATGATAGCAGGTTTTGTCCGGCTGCGACCGTGGCCACGATGAGCGGCATGGGACATGATGACATGACCGGGGCTGCGGCGCGGTCGATCCGTATCGCCCGTATTGGACAATGATCCGTTCGCCCTGGATGCGATGTGCGCGATGATCTCGGCCGTATCCAAGGACTTCCATGTCATGTGGGGCACGGGTTCGCCCGCGGTGGCGATCGAGCATTGCCATAACCCGCATACCAGGCCGGACGTGCCGGTGTCGGATCCTAAGGAATCTGTTGGTGTCGCTGCAGCTCATTGCCATTCCCACTGAAGAGATGATTGGCGAAAACGATACTCACTACCTATTCATTAGGCTTCAGCTCGTGTTCGAGCACAAGTTTCATCTTGCTGTTATCCATCAACCATGCGTGTAGGTCTCGGTCCAGGATCATCGCCAGAGCGAAGCACGCCTGCGTCGCATTCTCCAATGCAATCCGTCGATTCTCACCCGGCAGAGGTATGCCGTTGACAAGCGGCTCATGGTGAGCGACCCGATTACGCAGGGCATGCACTGTTTTTACGATATCCAGCGCGTACTTTCTCGTCCAGCGTTCTTCCACTGCACGGGCATACTGGCGCCCATTGGAGAATGTCTTATCGAGTCCTTTGCGCCATAAATCGTTCTCATAATCTGCACGGCGCTGGTCTGGCCACTTCGCGTGTGGATTGTTCCGCCGTCTTCCAAGAGATTGCGCCAAAATCCGAATGTCAATGACGCTATGAGATGGCCATGCGTATGATTTTTTCGCTGGTGCGGGGTGAGATGGTTCCACGCTTCACGAATCTGGTACTGGGTTCGGTCATCGAATTGTAGCCCTGCCATATACCAGTCTTCAGTGCCATTCTGCTCCAGAGCGAGGAGGGAGAGTTGCCGGTCCATGCGGTTGCGCAGAGCGACCTCGAGGATGGCGATGTCGCCCATACAGGCGCTGGCCATGTCGTGATCCCACAGGTACAGCTCTAGCGCTGGGCATGAACGTCTTTGAGCCTCATAATTGTAGGTGGCAAGCCGTTCATCGGTAATGCACGCGCGCAGCGCCTTCTCCCGCGGACTTCCTTTCCTTGGAGTCCGTGAGAGGAAATCAGTTGTTGAATTTGACTGTCGGCTCATGGCTCATTATGATATATCAAGAATTCCCCCAAAGGGCCTCTCCGGACGGTCTTCGACTCAGCCGTGATGCACTGGGGGTTTCTTTTTATCTGGATAATCGGGGCCTGGTTGGTCTGGGCTCTTCTTCAGGACAATCGCATATGTTTCGGGAGTGCTCAGCTTTCAGACGAGGCATTCGAAGAAATGCCATTCCGAGGAATCGGCATCATGGATGATGATCAGCGTGCCGCCCTCGTTGGTTATCTCCTTATGAGGCCGGTCGTAGAGCGCATCGAGCTGTGTTCCCAGGTTCAATCGCAGGGTCGCATCCGCTTCCTTGATTATGCGGATGTTCTCCTGGGGCAGTTGGCCACTGGAGTAATCCCTGCCGTCCAGAATGGTGCCGTCGACTTGTTCTGGGTCAGCGGCGACCTTCACGTACCGGTATCCGTCCCCATGAAAGCTTTCCTCGTCCTTGCTGACGATTGCCCGCGCATCCTCGGAAAATGAGATCGAGAACGTCTGCGACAGATTCGAAACCGGACTATAGCCCTAGTATCGAGTCCATCCGAACCATACTCCCGCCACTACCAACGCCGCGATGCCCAAAGCGATGATCGTTCCGGCCCGGCCACCGGCGGAAGGTTCACCTTTCCATACGCGGTTTCCCATCGTCGGCCTCCTAGCCTTAGCCGTAGGGTCTGCTAGATCAAAGTGTGTATTACTGATTAGCGTGAGGTCGCCGCCACTACGTGAGCGGTCGAAAACCTCATGCCACCCGGCAAATCCGAGAAGCGGTCGGAGAACTATTCGAAGCCGTCAGCTAATCCAGTGTTGAACGTACGCGACGACACCCAGAAACGCTCCTATACCCGCTCCGAGGAAGACGAATCCCCATCCCAACCAGTCAGCAAATCGATTGACCGGGGATTTCGCAAAGCCCTCCATCACCGAATTCGTTCCAGTCGAGCCCTCCCCTGATTCATGGTTGTCCTCCTCGGCATCCCTACATAAAACCCGTTAGTCCAATTCAATCCTTCGCGCGGGACTGTCTCTCGAAGTGTGTAACTGGCCTTAACTGGCCGGTCGTGTGGCCGGTCGGAAAGGCTGGTGGACGATGTCTGCTGGGACAATGGGAAACATGACACCGACGAAGAAGCCGGACGCGGAAAAACGCAACGCCGAGCGGGAGGCGGCGCTCACATTCGTGCGCATGGCCAAGGAAAAAGGACTGGACCTGACAGGGCCCGACGGACTGCCCAAACAGTTCACCAAAAGCGTGCTGGAGACGGCCCTGGACGAGGAGATGGCCGAGCACCTGGGCCGCGCCAAGCACAAGAAATCCAAGGACGGCAGGGCCGCGAACACGCGCAACGGCACCACCGCCAAGACCGTGGTCACCGATTCGGTAGGTCCGGTCAGGATCGAGGTGCCGCGAGACCGCGATGGCTCGTTCGAGCCGGTCGTCGTCAGGAAACGGCAGCGGCGGCTGCCCGGGGTGGACGAGGTGGTGCTGTCCCTGTATGCCAGGGGCCTGACCACCGGCGAGATCAGCGCCCACTTCCAGGAGATCTACGGGGCGGACGTGTCCAGGGAGACCGTCAGTCGCATCACCGAGCGGGTCGTGGCCGAGAAGGACGAATGGTGCTCGCGTCCCCTGGATCGTGTGTACGCGGCCGTGTTCATCGACGCGACCGTCGTCAAGGTGCGCGACGGGCAGGTCGCCAACCGCGCGTTCTACGTGGCCGTTGGCGTGGATCTGGAGGGCGGCCGCGACGTGCTGGGCATCTGGGCGTCGCCCGCCGCGGAGGGCGCACGCTATTGGCTGTCGGTGCTCACCGAGCTGAAGAACCGGGGCGTGGACGATGTGTTCTTCCTGATCTGCGACGGGCTCAAAGGCCTGCCCGACGCGGTGGGCGCGGTATGGCCTCTGGCCATCGTGCAGACCTGCGTGGTGCATCTGCTGCGCAACACGTTCCGCCACGCGTCGAAGAAGGACTGGGACGCCATCAAACGCGATGTCAAACCCATCTACACCGCGCCGAGCGCCGCCGCCGCGGCGGCGGCCCGCGACGCGATGCTGGACAAGTGGGAGGCGAGATATCCCGCGATCCGCAGGCTGTGGATGGACGCGTGGGAACGGTTCATACCGTTCCTGGACTATGACGTGGAGATCCGGCGCGTGATCTGCACGACCAACGCCATCGAATCGCTCAACGCGAGATTCAAGCGCTCCATCCGCGCCCGCGGCCACTTCCCCGACGAGCAGGCCGCGCTCAAGTGCATGTACCTGACCGTCCGCTCGCTGGACCCCACCGGCAAGGGACGGATACGATGGAGCGCGCGCTGGAAGCCCGCGCTCAACGCCTTTGCCATCACCTTCGCCGACCGCTGGCCAAGCGAGGGAACACAACAATGAAAACGCCAGTTACACACTTAACGAGACAGGCCCGTTCGCGCCCGCAAGCGCAACATCGTGTCAAGTAATCGCATGATAGCAGGTTTTGTCCGGCTGCGACCGTGGCCACGATGAGCGGCATGGGACATGATGACATGACCGGGGCTGCGGCGCGGTCGATCCGTATCGCCCGTATTGGACAATGATCCGTTCGCCCTGGATGCGATGTGCGCGATGATCTCGGCCGTATCCAAGGACTTCCATGTCATGTGGGGCACGGGTTCGCCCGCGGTGGCGATCGAGCATTGCCATAACCCGCATACCAGGCCGGACGTGCCGGTGTCGGATCCTAAGGAATCTGTTGGTGTCGCTGCAGCTCATTGCCATTCCCACTGAAGAGATGATTGGCGAAAACGATACTCACTACCTATTCATTAGGCTTCAGCTCGTGTTCGAGCACAAGTTTCATCTTGCTGTTATCCATCAACCATGCGTGTAGGTCTCGGTCCAGGATCATCGCCAGAGCGAAGCACGCCTGCGTCGCATTCTCCAATGCAATCCGTCGATTCTCACCCGGCAGAGGTATGCCGTTGACAAGCGGCTCATGGTGAGCGACCCGATTACGCAGGGCATGCACTGTTTTTACGATATCCAGCGCGTACTTTCTCGTCCAGCGTTCTTCCACTGCACGGGCATACTGGCGCCCATTGGAGAATGTCTTATCGAGTCCTTTGCGCCATAAATCGTTCTCATAATCTGCACGGCGCTGGTCTGGCCACTTCGCGTGTGGATTGTTCCGCCGTCTTCCAAGAGATTGCGCCAAAATCCGAATGTCAATGACGCTATGAGATGGCCATGCGTATGATTTTTTCGCTGGTGCGGGGTGAGATGGTTCCACGCTTCACGAATCTGGTACTGGGTTCGGTCATCGAATTGTAGCCCTGCCATATACCAGTCTTCAGTGCCATTCTGCTCCAGAGCGAGGAGGGAGAGTTGCCGGTCCATGCGGTTGCGCAGAGCGACCTCGAGGATGGCGATGTCGCCCATACAGGCGCTGGCCATGTCGTGATCCCACAGGTACAGCTCTAGCGCTGGGCATGAACGTCTTTGAGCCTCATAATTGTAGGTGGCAAGCCGTTCATCGGTAATGCACGCGCGCAGCGCCTTCTCCCGCGGACTTCCTTTCCTTGGAGTCCGTGAGAGGAAATCAGTTGTTGAATTTGACTGTCGGCTCATGGCTCATTATGATATATCAAGAATTCCCCCAAAGGGCCTCTCCGGACGGTCTTCGACTCAGCCGTGATGCACTGGGGGTTTCTTTTTATCTGGATAATCGGGGCCTGGTTGGTCTGGGCTCTTCTTCAGGACAATCGCATATGTTTCGGGAGTGCTCAGCTTTCAGACGAGGCATTCGAAGAAATGCCATTCCGAGGAATCGGCATCATGGATGATGATCAGCGTGCCGCCCTCGTTGGTTATCTCCTTATGAGGCCGGTCGTAGAGCGCATCGAGCTGTGTTCCCAGGTTCAATCGCAGGGTCGCATCCGCTTCCTTGATTATGCGGATGTTCTCCTGGGGCAGTTGGCCACTGGAGTAATCCCTGCCGTCCAGAATGGTGCCGTCGACTTGTTCTGGGTCAGCGGCGACCTTCACGTACCGGTATCCGTCCCCATGAAAGCTTTCCTCGTCCTTGCTGACGATTGCCCGCGCATCCTCGGAAAATGAGATCGAGAACGTCTGCGACAGATTCGAAACCGGACTATAGCCCTAGTATCGAGTCCATCCGAACCATACTCCCGCCACTACCAACGCCGCGATGCCCAAAGCGATGATCGTTCCGGCCCGGCCACCGGCGGAAGGTTCACCTTTCCATACGCGGTTTCCCATCGTCGGCCTCCTAGCCTTAGCCGTAGGGTCTGCTAGATCAAAGTGTGTATTACTGATTAGCGTGAGGTCGCCGCCACTACGTGAGCGGTCGAAAACCTCATGCCACCCGGCAAATCCGAGAAGCGGTCGGAGAACTATTCGAAGCCGTCAGCTAATCCAGTGTTGAACGTACGCGACGACACCCAGAAACGCTCCTATACCCGCTCCGAGGAAGACGAATCCCCATCCCAACCAGTCAGCAAATCGATTGACCGGGGATTTCGCAAAGCCCTCCATCACCGAATTCGTTCCAGTCGAGCCCTCCCCTGATTCATGGTTGTCCTCCTCGGCATCCCTACATAAAACCCGTTAGTCCAATTCAATCCTTCGCGCGGGACTGTCTCTCGAAGTGTGTAACTGGCCTTAACTGGCCGGTCGTGTGGCCGGTCGGAAAGGCTGGTGGACGATGTCTGCTGGGACAATGGGAAACATGACACCGACGAAGAAGCCGGACGCGGAAAAACGCAACGCCGAGCGGGAGGCGGCGCTCACATTCGTGCGCATGGCCAAGGAAAAAGGACTGGACCTGACAGGGCCCGACGGACTGCCCAAACAGTTCACCAAAAGCGTGCTGGAGACGGCCCTGGACGAGGAGATGGCCGAGCACCTGGGCCGCGCCAAGCACAAGAAATCCAAGGACGGCAGGGCCGCGAACACGCGCAACGGCACCACCGCCAAGACCGTGGTCACCGATTCGGTAGGTCCGGTCAGGATCGAGGTGCCGCGAGACCGCGATGGCTCGTTCGAGCCGGTCGTCGTCAGGAAACGGCAGCGGCGGCTGCCCGGGGTGGACGAGGTGGTGCTGTCCCTGTATGCCAGGGGCCTGACCACCGGCGAGATCAGCGCCCACTTCCAGGAGATCTACGGGGCGGACGTGTCCAGGGAGACCGTCAGTCGCATCACCGAGCGGGTCGTGGCCGAGAAGGACGAATGGTGCTCGCGTCCCCTGGATCGTGTGTACGCGGCCGTGTTCATCGACGCGACCGTCGTCAAGGTGCGCGACGGGCAGGTCGCCAACCGCGCGTTCTACGTGGCCGTTGGCGTGGATCTGGAGGGCGGCCGCGACGTGCTGGGCATCTGGGCGTCGCCCGCCGCGGAGGGCGCACGCTATTGGCTGTCGGTGCTCACCGAGCTGAAGAACCGGGGCGTGGACGATGTGTTCTTCCTGATCTGCGACGGGCTCAAAGGCCTGCCCGACGCGGTGGGCGCGGTATGGCCTCTGGCCATCGTGCAGACCTGCGTGGTGCATCTGCTGCGCAACACGTTCCGCCACGCGTCGAAGAAGGACTGGGACGCCATCAAACGCGATGTCAAACCCATCTACACCGCGCCGAGCGCCGCCGCCGCGGCGGCGGCCCGCGACGCGATGCTGGACAAGTGGGAGGCGAGATATCCCGCGATCCGCAGGCTGTGGATGGACGCGTGGGAACGGTTCATACCGTTCCTGGACTATGACGTGGAGATCCGGCGCGTGATCTGCACGACCAACGCCATCGAATCGCTCAACGCGAGATTCAAGCGCTCCATCCGCGCCCGCGGCCACTTCCCCGACGAGCAGGCCGCGCTCAAGTGCATGTACCTGACCGTCCGCTCGCTGGACCCCACCGGCAAGGGACGGATACGATGGAGCGCGCGCTGGAAGCCCGCGCTCAACGCCTTTGCCATCACCTTCGCCGACCGCTGGCCAAGCGAGGGAACACAACAATGAAAACGCCAGTTACACACTTAACGAGACAGGCCCG
>ERZ894214.894-NODE-894-length-10248-cov-5.52546_pt1 | contig 10248 bp, 7 predicted proteins | sample MGYA00380290_ERZ894214 | MGnify/ENA primary metagenome ERZ894214 (study PRJEB32331, sample SAMN06328421) | human gut metagenome | biome: human gut microbiome; feature: stool | host: Homo sapiens | collected 2014-09-19 ... | reverse complement strand
TTGACAGACCGGCTGGAAATCATACAGCCTGACGTCTTGATCTGGCTGTTCCCGCTGCTGCTTACAGGGCTGGTCTGCCGCATGGGCGCCAAGGGCACCGAGGGCCTTGCGAACTGCCTGATGGCAGTGGTGGGGTTTGGGCTGCTGCTGTGGGTCATGCATTACATCGTGCTCAGCGATATCATGCTGGCGCTTTGCAGCGCGGTCCTGCTGGTGGCGGTCTGCCACAAGGCATTCGGCCGGGTGCGGGTGCGCAACCTGTGCCTTGCGCTGCTTCCCGGCGCATTCGCGCTGGTGCGGCATTTGCAGAGAACGTTCTTTGCGCGCTCGCTCGGCGTATCCAAAGAGCAGAACGCCAGCCTGATGACGCAGCTGGTCCGTCACATGCTGTTTGGCATGGAGCCCTATTACCATGACGGTGCGTTCGCCACGCCGACGGAAACGTTTTGGGAATGGGCGGATGCGCAGGAGTACCTGCTGACAATCATCCGGCTGGAGTGGGGCTGGCTGGCGATGATACTCGTGCTGGTGCCGCTGGTCATTCTGCTGGGGCGCGGGTTGATGCTGGCCGGGCGGCAGGGCGGCCGGCTGGCGTGGCTGACATGCCATACAGTCGTGCTGACACTGGGCGTGCAGGCGGTATGGTACCTGCTCGTCAATCTGGGCATTTCGGATTCAGGGGGGACTTACGGCCTGCCGCTCATCGCGGCAGACGGCTTATATCTCTGCCAGACCATGTTCCTGCTCGGCATCCTGCTGTCCGCGCAGCGGTCGGGGCAGCTGGAAAGCGGCCCCGCGCCGATCGGAAAATAACCGGGCAAAGACAGGCAAAAAACAGAAGAATGTGCTATACTGAGGGCAGTCCGAAAGGGCTGCCCCTTTTGTTTGAAAAAATATTTCCTCCCGGTGTCAGGAGATGCGCCGCCCATTCGTATTGTAGGTGAAGCGACGTTGCTGACACAGCCGACCGGCTGTTTCCAAAGGAGTTGATACACCCATGAAACAATTCGATAAAGCGGAGGCCGAGCGGCTGGTTTACACCTATTCCGACCTGATCCTGCGGCTTTCCTACACCTATCTCAAATCCACCCATGACGCGGAGGACATCTGCCAGACCGTGTTCTTAAAGCTCCTGACGAGCGGGCAGACCTTTGACAGTCCGGCGCATGAAAAAGCGTGGATCATCCGGACGACTGCGAACGCCTGCAAGGACGCGCTGCGCAGCACCTTCCGGCGGCGTACGGTGGCGCTCGAGGCCGCGGCTGCGACCGCCGCGCCCGAGGCGCCGGACAGCGCAGTGCTCGAGGCGGTGATGGAACTGCCGGAGAACTACCGCGAAGCGGTCTACCTGCATTATTTTGAAGGCTACTCCGTCCGCGAGATCGCCGGCCTGCTGGGCCGGAGCGAAGCGGCGGTTACCGCGCACCTGAGCCGGGGACGGCACAAGCTGCGCACCACACTGGGAGGCGAATATTATGAACAGAGCGTATAATGATAACAAAGAGTATACCGAGGCGATGGCCGGCCTGACATTCTCGGACGAGGCCAAGGCGCGCATGGTGCAGAACCTGCTGGACGCGCAGGAACAGGCGGCGGACAACGTCGTGCCCATGCCGCGGGCGCGTAAGCGCCGCCTGCCGCGCATCGCGGCGGTGGGTGTGGCGGCCGCGGTGGTGCTGACGGTCGGCGCGAGCGCGACCGGCGTATTCCGGAGCGCGGGAGAAGCGTTCCAGGGTATGTTCGGCCCGACGGCCGACACCGAGATCATCGACAAGATCGGCCGCCCGGTCGGCGCGAGCGACACGGATAACGGCGTGACCGTCACGGCGGACGCGATCATCGGCGACAAGTACCATTACGCGGTCACCTATTCGATCGCAAAGGTCGACGGCACGGCCTTTGATATCGACTTGACCAATACCGTGGGCAACGGCGTGCTTCCGCTGACCTTTGGCGAAGAGGACACCTCGCTGTCCGGCTACTACGGCGGCACGCACGGCGGTTCGTACTTCTATGACGCCGACCCGGCGGACAATGCGATCCAGTATGTTGAGACCCGCGAGGTCAGCGACGGCGAGGTGCGCGGCCACACCGTGCGCGCGAAGTTCACAGACCTTTGCGTGTTTGATGACGAGATGAACCGCAGTGTGATCGCCGAGGGCAGCTGGTCGTTCAGGTTCAATCTGGATTTCGAGGACACCTCGGTCAGCCTGCCCGCGGGCCAGACCTTTGACCTGAACGGCATGACCGCCACGATCGACGAGATCAGCCTGTCCCCGCTGGCGCTGCGCGTGGACTACACGGTGGACAGCGAAGTGCAGTGGGACGAGAACGCGCAGTCCGGCAAACAGAGCGAGCACGACAGCGAGCAGATGCACAAGTATTTCGACAGCGTGCAGATCCTGGTCAACAAGGCGGACGGCACGAGCATCGATATGTCCTATGCGGGCGGCAGCATCTCGCCGGAGGGCGGCAAAACCGTCTGCCAGAAGGGCGATATCTTCAGCGAGATCGTCGCGCTCAAGGACGTCGAGAGCGTCACTGTGCAGGGCGTCAAGATCCCGGTGCAGCAGTAAATATATCCCAAAAAAGAAATTCCCCGACCGGGGAATTTCTTTTTGCGATAACGTACACTGTGTCCGGAAACAGTAAAAACCGACCGGATTCGATTTACAAATCATGCCGCCGGTGCTAAAATATAGGTGGAGATTGAACGGAAGGTCGATTTTTCGGAGGGATGAAACATGGATATGCTCAAGGATTATCCGCTGCTCCGCACGGACAGCTACGCCAAGATCTTTCTGTACAACACGCATGAAACTGTCGCCTGTGTCCCGCGTCATATCATCCGTATGCGCGACAAGGTAAAGCCGGACAAACTGCAGCAGGCGGTCGAGCAGGCGCTGCTCCGCTTCCCGCATATGATGCTCGGCGTGGAGGCGACGGACACCGCTTTCCGCTACCGCCCGAACGTGCTGCCGCCGGTTGTGCTGCCGTTTGACGGGGTGGAAAAGCGCTATACCATCGGCTCGAAGGACACCAACGGGTATATGTTCCTTGTGGGCTATGACGACAAGACCATCACGATGGAATACCAGCACTCGATCTCGGACGGGCGCGGGTTTGAAGAGTTCATCCGCTGCGTGCTGTTCCAGTACCTGACCCTGTGCGGCTATCCGGTCGAGAACGACGGCTCGGTGCGCGGCATGGATACGCGCTGGTCGCCGGACGAGAGCGCGGACGGCTATGAACAGCTCGCAGATCAGGAGTTTTCGCCGGACGGCATCTGGCGCAAGCCGGAAGCGTCCCATGCGTGGGACCTGACCGACAAGGGCGACGGCCCGGAGATCGTCACCGAGGTCACCTTCCCGTTTGCGCAGCTGCATGACTACGGCAAGTCGATCGGCGTCAGCCCGCTGTCCATCGTTGCGCCGCTGCTCATGCGCGCGTTTGATAAAAAGTTCGGCGAACCGGATAAGCCGGTCATCTCGCAGATTCCGGTCGACCTGCGGCCGCTGCTGCCCACGCCGACCACGCGGTATTTCATCTGTTTCATCGACCTGCCCTATCTGCCCGAATACCGCGACCTGCCGCTCGAGGAGGTATTTCAGCGCACGAAAGCGTTCCTGAACAGCCAGATGGCGCGCGAGCAGCTGCTCTACCGCGCCAAGGCGGCCGCCGACCGGTGCAGCGAGCTGCACGAGGCGGATATGCCGCTCGCGGAAAAAATGGTGCAGGGGCAGAAGCTCTGCAAGGATTTCGTGCTCGAGGACAGCTTTTTGATCACCAACGTCGGCCGGTTCAAGATGCCGCCGAGCTGTATGCCCTATGTGCTGGACTACGGCGCGGTGCTGCCGTGCGCGATCCAGCCGTTTGCGATGCTGGTGTCCTCGTTCGGGGACAAGATGAAGCTGTCGGTCGCGCAGCGCGATCACGATATGGAAGTGGTCGAAACGCTCTGCGCCGGGCTGCACGAGATCGGCGTGGACACCGAGACCATGAGCTATCCCTTCCGCGTGACCCGGTACAACGGCCTCGAATGTGGGCAGCTGTAAACCGCCTGCCTGTATCCGCAATACATAAAAAAACAGCACCTTGTTTCCAAGGTGCTGTTTTTGTTTTGTCAGGAGATCGTCAGGTCGATGCGGTCGCCCGCTGCGCCGCAGAACACGATCGCGCCGCCGCCCGGCAGGGTGACCTGCGTGTCGCCCGTGGCCGCGCTCTGATTGACCGTCTGGCCCGCGGCGTTGAACACCACAAAGCCCGCGCCCTCGGGCAGCTGGGCGGTCATGGTCTTGCCGTCCAGCACTTCCGGCAGGTTGTACCAGCGGTTGTAGCCGGTGGGCTGGATGGTCAGGTGCGAGCGCGCGCCGGTGTAGATATCCGGCACCGCGGAGGCATCCATATACAGGCCGTCGGTATAGTGCACATACTCCACGCCGTCGATGGTCTCGAACACGAACGGGGAGGTGTCGCGGCCGCCCATCATCGGGATCTGGATGGCGACGTCCGCGCAGCTGTCGCTGGTCAGCGGGTTGGAGAGCAGGTAGCCGTCCACCGTACCGATGCCCAGCATGGGCATGCCGGACATATACAGCTGCGAGCTGGCCTTGTCGGTCACGGAGACATAGGCCTTGCCCTGGCGCGCAGCCCAGGCGGCCTGCATCTCGTCCGTGACTTCGTTTTCCGGCAGCTTTTCCAGATAGTAGGTCTCGGAGACAACGTCGCACAGGCCGTCGATCGCGGAATAGCCGCGATAGGTCAGGTAGGTGCGGCCGTTCTGCTGGGTAAAGCGCAGCTCGAGCGCGCCGGTCTCGTGCTTGAACAGGCCGTCGCCGCAGTAGAGGTAGGTCTGCGCCTGGGTGGGCGCATAGGCGTTTGTCAGCGTGAGCGTGCCCGCGTCGTCCATCGTCAGGCGCATGAGCGAGGTCGAGTCGCCGTACAGCCCCTCATACTGCTTCATATCCGCGTCGAGCGCGGTCTGCTCTGCGGGGGTGAAGCTGTCCAGCGCGCTCAGCCGCTCGGTGATGACGCCCTTTTGCTCGAGCTGGTCGAGCAGCAGGCTGGTCGCGAGCATCTGGCAATAGGCGCTCGAGCCGCCCGAGGACGAGACCGCGGCGCTCAGCCCGTATTCGGGCAGGACGATGAGCGAATTGTGCATCAGCAGGGTGTCGCCGCCCTTGGTGACCGCCTGGATGCCGTACAGGTTAAAGGGATAGAGGTCGACGCTGTCCCAGCCGAGGCCGTAGCCGACCACGTTGTTTTCCACGTCCAGCCACTGGCCGTCCGCGTATTCCCTGTGGAAGGTCGCTTCGCGCGCGGCATCCGTCAGGATATCCGCCTCGCCGGTGAAGATCTGCGCAAAGCGGCACAGATCCTCGGCGGTCGCATACACGCCGCCCGTGCCGATGATGTTAACCGCGTCGGTCGGCGTCTCCTGCTCGGGGGCGGAGGGGTTATAGGTGCGCACGATGGAGGAACGGTCGAAGTCGTCCTGCATGGTCTTGGTGTGGGCCATGCCGAGCGGGCCGGTGATCTCCTGATGGATGAAGTTGGTGAACGACATGCCGCTGACGCGCTCGATCACGATCTCCGCGAGCGTGAAGCCGTCGTTGCAGTACACCGAGAACGCGCCCGGGTCAGCCTTGAGCGTCTGCGTGGCGAGGTCGTCGAGCAGGGTGTCGTGCGCCTGCGTATCCGCGTCGTCAAACAGGAAGCCGTTGCCGTAGGTGCTGCCCATCAGGCCGGAGGAGTGGTTGAGCAGCATGCGCACGGTGATGTCTTTGTACCGCTCGTCCGCCATCGTGAACTCCGGGATGTAGTCGGTGACCGGGCGGTCCAGATCGACCTTGCCCTGATCGACCAGCCGCATCATGGCGGCGGTGGTGAACATCTTGCTGGTCGAGCCGATGCCGAACAGGTTTTCCGTGGTCAGCAGGCGGTTTTCCTGCTTGCTGTATACGCCGCCGACACCGCTTTCCACGATCTCGCCGCTGTCCATCATCGCGTACTGGATGCTGGTGATGCCGGCGCCTGCATCGAGCAGCAGCTGCACGCGCTCGTCCACCGTAAGTGCAGTCTGGGTTTCGGGCTTTGCGCTGCGCGCGAGCGGGTCGGAACTGTGGCTGTCCGGCGCAGGGCTGACAGGGGACAGCGCCGCAGGCACGAGCGGCTCGGGCGGCAGCGCGGCGGCGAATGCAGCGCCCGGCAGGACGAGCGCCGCCGCAAGCGCACCGGCGAGCAGGCGGAACAGGGGTTTGTTCATGGGGATGCTCCTTCCTTTTGTTGCGGAATAATATTTAGAAGATGATCTAAATATAATATGGATTGCCTATCCTGTCAAGAGGCATTGTGCATGCTTCCCGCAGGATCACACACCCTATTATGGTCTAATTTGGGCCATATGTCAATGGCCCAAATCGAACCATTGTATGATGGGGGACGAGGTGAGGCACATGCTGTGTCAACGGATGCGCGATCTGCGCGAGGATCAGGAGAAAACGCAGGCGGAGATCGCGGAGCTGCTCCGCATCCCGCGCAAGACCTACTGCAATTATGAAAACGGGCGGAACAACGTGCCCAACGAGGTATTGTGCGCGCTGGCGGATTATTACCATACCTCGACCGACTATCTGCTCGGCCGGACGGACAACCCCGCCCCGCCGCCCGGATAAAGAATTAGCAAAGGCTAACCAAAATCCTTTCCTTTTTTTCGAAAAAGTGGTATACTATTAAAAAACAATCTGAACGAGGCGAAAACAATGACGAAAATTGATATTATCTCGGGCTTTCTCGGCGCGGGCAAGACCACGCTGATCAAGCGCCTGCTGGCGGATGCGCTGAAAGGCGAAAAGGTCGTGCTGATCGAGAACGAGTTCGGCGAGATCGGCATCGACGGCGGCTTCCTCAAGGATTCCGGCATTGTGGTAAATGAGATGAACGCGGGCTGCATCTGCTGCTCGCTGGTGGGCGACTTCGGCAAGGCGCTGCACGACGTGGTCGACCAGTACAGCCCGGATCGCATCCTGATCGAGCCGTCCGGCGTGGGCAAGCTGTCCGACGTGATTACGGCCGTGCAGAACGCGCATCTGGACGTAGTGCTCAACTCGTTTGTCACGGTCGTGGATGCGCTCAAGGCCAAGATGTACCTCAAGAACTTTGGCGAGTTCTTCCAGAACCAGGTCGCGCACGCGGGCGCGATCCTGCTGTCCCGCACCGCAGAGTGCCCGGCGAACCGTCTGGAAGAGGTGGTCGGCATCCTGCGCGGGCTGAATCCGCATGCGCGCATCGTGACCACCCCGTGGAAGGAGCTGTCCGGCGTGCAGCTGCTCCAGACGATGGAGGGCAGCCGCGATCTGGTGCAGGAGGTGCTGGACGAGATCGCACGCGAGCCGCACCATGAGCACCATCACCATCATCACGACCACGAGCATGAGCATGACCACCATGACCATGAGCATCATCACGATCACGACCATGAACATGACGAGCACCATCACGACCACGGCCCGGACTGCACCTGCGGCTGCCACGATCATGACCACGAGCATCACCATCACCACGACCATGATCACTGCGGCTGCGGCCATGACCACGACCACGACGCGGACGAGGTCTTCACCTCCTGGGGCAAGGAGACGCCGCACAAGTACACCGAGGACGAGCTGAAAAACGCGCTGACCGCGCTCGGCGACCCCTCGCTCGGCACGGTGCTGCGCGCCAAGGGCATTGTCCCGGCGGCGGACGGCGGCGAGTGGCTGCACTTTGACTATGTGCCCGGCGCACCCGAGATCCGCCGCGGCTCGGCGGACTACACCGGCCGCCTGTGCGTGATCGGCGCGGAGCTGGACGAGGAGCGCATCGCCGCCCTGTTCGGCGTGGCCTAAGGGGGCGTTCCAATGCCAAACAGAGAACCGATCCCGGTATATGTGTTTACCGGCTTTCTGGAGAGCGGCAAGACCCAGTTCATCAAGGAGATTATAGCCGACCCGGACTTTACCGAAAATGAGCGCACCGCGCTGCTGCTGTGCGAGGAGGGCATCGAGGAGTACGACGAGCGCGAAATGATGCGTTACGGCACGGCGATCGTCCCGATCGAGTCGCCCGAGCGGCTCACGCCCAATATCTTAAAGCGCGTGGAGCAGAAGTATGACCCCGACCGCATCCTGATCGAGTACAACGGCATGTGGAAGCTGGACGACCTGATCGCCGCCTTCCCGGCGCGCTGGGAGCTGTACCAGATCGTCACCACGGTGGATGCGTCCACGTTTGAGCTGTACTCCAACAACATGGGGCCGATGATGTTCGAACATATCACGACCGCCGACCTTGTGGTGTTCAACCGCTGCACGGACGCGCTCAAGGAGATGCTGTACCAGAAGAACATCCGCGCGATGAACCCGCGCGCGACCATCTATCTGGACGATGTGGACGGCAATTCCGAGGACTACAACCGCAATATGCCCCTGCCGTTCGATGTGGACGCGGATATCATCGACATCGCGCCCGAGGACTACGGCCTGTGGTATATCGATGCGATGGGCGACCCCGCAAAGTACGACGGCAAGACCGTCCGTTTTCTGGGGCAGGTATACGTCGGGCAGAACGTGCCCGCGGGTTCGTTTGTGCCCGGCCGGTTCGGCATGGTCTGCTGCGCGGAGGACATCAGCTTTTTGGGCTTTATCTGCCGCTGGCCCGGCGCAAAGGACCTCAAGCAGCGCGACTGGGTGCGCGTGACTGCGTCGATCACGGTCGAAATGCTGCCGCAGTACCGCGGCGAGGGCCCGGTGCTGCATGCCACCGAGGTCATCCCGGCGGAGAAACCGGCGGAAGAGCTGGTATATTTCAACTGAATACGCAGATGCCGCAGGCCCGGAAGGAAACTTCCGGGCCTGCGTTTTTGCATTCGCGCGAGGGAACCGAATCCCGCTGCCATCCGTCTAATCTGGCAAACCTTGTCAAAGCGTACAAAACTGTGGGCTGTATTTGAAAAATAACAGTACACAAATGCAAAAAACAATGGTAAAATAGGAATAACCAAACCAATGAGGTGATTGCTATGAAAAGATTGCTTTCCGCCGTGGCGGCGTCGGCAATGCTGCTCTGCACGCTGCCGGCGGCGTATGCGGCTTCGGATATTGACAACCACTGGTCACGGGAGTATATGCTCGAGATGCACGACCTGGGTGTTATCAACCCCTCCGCCAGCACCGGCAACTATACGCCCGAGCAGCCGATCCAGCGCTGGGAGTTCATGCGCTACATCAACCGTGCTTTCGGCTTTACCGAAAAGGCTTCGATCAACTTTTCGGACGTCAGCAGCAGCGACGCATACTATGAGACCGTGCAGATCGCGGTCAAGCACGGCTACATCAACGGCGTGGGCAACAACAAAATGAACCCGGAGGGCACGCTGACGCGCGAGCAGGCCGCCACTATTCTGGGCCGCCTGCACAAGTACACCCCCACCGCCGACCTGTCCGAGCTGAACAAGTTCTCGGACAAGGCCTCGATCAGCGAATACAGTCAGGCCTATGTCGCGGAAGCGGTGGAAGAGGGCTACATCAACGGCTATACCAACGGCACCTTCAGACCTGCGGGCACGATCAAGCGCGGCGAGATCGCCAAGATCCTGTATTTCTTCCTCGGCTCCTCGCTGGATGATTCGGGCAGCGCCTACACGGCGGGCGACCTGAGCGACGACCGCCAGAACGTCACCATCTCGGCGCCCTGCACCCTGTCGGATGCGACCGTCGAGGGCAACCTGTACATCACCGAGGGCGTGCTGACCGGGGACGTCACCCTGTCCAACGTATCGGTCGAGGGCGATATCATCATCAGCGGCGGCAACGTCACGCTGGACGGCGTCTCGGCGCTCAACATGGTGGTCTCCAACCCGCTGGGGCTGACCTCGCAGGTCACCGCCACGGGCGACACCAATATCGGCAGCACCGAGGTGCAGACCTCGGCTTCGCTGACCGAAAGCAACCTTGCGGCTGCGGCGGGCGGCTTCTCCGACCTCGCGCTGACCGGCGACGATATTGCGCTGACGCTGGACGCGGCGCTGTGGGATGTGACCACCGGGGGCGAGTGCTCCATCCTGACCACCGGCAGCACCTCGATCAGCGAGCTGACGGCGAACGGGCCGACTGTGGTCACCGGCGGCGGCTCGGTGCAGACCGCGAAGCTCAACGTATCCGGCTGCGAGCTGGTCATGCAGCCCAGCTCGGTCGAGCTGGGCTGCATGAC
>ERZ894214.885-NODE-885-length-10386-cov-5.60952_pt1 | contig 10386 bp, 8 predicted proteins | sample MGYA00380290_ERZ894214 | MGnify/ENA primary metagenome ERZ894214 (study PRJEB32331, sample SAMN06328421) | human gut metagenome | biome: human gut microbiome; feature: stool | host: Homo sapiens | collected 2014-09-19 ... | reverse complement strand
GTGTGCAGATCCGCTCGGTGCTCGAGTGCCGCGCACGCAAGGGCGTCTGCGCGCACTGCTACGGCATCAACCTGGCAATGGGCACGCTGGTCGGCAAGGGCGAGGCTGTCGGCATCATCGCTGCGCAGTCCATCGGCGAGCCGGGCACCCAGCTGACCATGCGTACCTTCCACACCGGCGGCGTTGCGGGCTCGGATATTACGCAGGGTCTTCCGCGAGTCGAAGAGCTGTTCGAGGCGCGCAAGCCCAAGAAGGCAGCGACGCTCGCCGAGATCAGCGGCGTTGTCACGATCGAGGAATCCAAGCGCACGACCGTCAAGACCGTCAACATCGTCAACCCGGAATCCGGCGAGATGCGTTCCTATCAGCTCGCATCCTCTTCGGGCATCCGCGTGACCGACGGCCAGCAGGTCGAGCAGGGCTTCCAGCTCAACGAAGGCTCGCTCAACCCGCATGACATCCTGCGCGTGCGCGATCCGCGTGCGGTGCACGACTACGAGATCAAGGAAGTCCAGAAGGTTTACCGTCAGCAGGGCGTTGATATCAACGATAAGCATATCGAGGTTATCGTGCGCCAGATGATGCGCAAGGTCCGTGTCGAGGACGCGGGCGATGCGGAAGTGCTGCCGGGCTCTGTGATGGACCTGCTCGAGTTCGAGGATTACAACCAGAAGGTGCAGGACCGCATCGACGCAGGCGAGGAGGGACTCCGCCTTGCAGTTGCGGAGCCGACCCTCATGGGTATCACCAAGGCATCCCTTGCGACCGACTCGTGGATGTCGGCGGCATCCTTCCAGGAGACTACCCGCGTGCTGACCGACGCTGCGATCAAGGGCAAGGTCGACCCGCTGATGGGCCTGAAGGAAAACGTCATCATCGGCAAGCTGATCCCGGCCGGCTCGGGCATGACCGAGTACTGCGACGGCCACTACGAGCAGAAGGTCGATCTCGACTGACGGTTTACCGCAGCCATATCCTTATAAAATGTGCAAAACAGGGGAATGCTGAAAGGCGTTCCCCTGTTATTTTCCCGGGGACGCGGCAGGAAAAGCGGATCGCCATGTAAAATGGCAGAAAAGTGAAAAATATCTGTAAAAATGCTTGACTTCATACCGGGAAACCTTTATACTATTGGAGTATGCCGTATAGGAGGGTTACTATGCTTTCAGAACTTCGCACGGCGCACAAAGTCATCGGTGTGAAGCAGTCCAAAAAGGCGATCCGGGATGGCGCGGCCGCAGAGGTCTATATTGCGCTCGACGCGGAAAAGCGCGTCGTCGGTCCGATCTACGAGCTTTGCAGCGAGATGGGGACCACTGTCCAGGAGATCACCACTATGACGGAACTCGGGGACGCGGCCGGCATTGACGTCGGCGCCGCAGTCGTCACGGTTCTGCGCTGACATCTGTTCCGATGAATCGCGCAAAAGCGCTTTTCATAAATATCTTTGAAAGAAGGAGGAAATAAAATGCCAACTTTTAACCAACTCGTCCGTAAGGGTCGCGAGGCAGCCATCTACAAATCTACGGCTCCGGCGCTGCAGGTAGGCTACAACTCTCAGAAGAAGAAGTCCACCGACCAGCCCGCTCCGCAGAAGCGCGGTGTCTGCACGACGGTTAAGACCATGACGCCGAAGAAGCCGAACTCTGCGCTTCGTAAGGTTGCTCGTGTTAAGCTGACCAACCAGATGGAAGTTTCCGCTTACATCCCCGGTGAAGGCCACAACCTGCAGGAGCACTCTGTCGTTATGGTTCGCGGTGGCCGTGTAAAGGACCTTCCTGGTGTCCGTTACCACATCATCCGCGGCACGCTGGATACCCAGGGTGTAGCGAACCGCCGTCAGGCTCGTTCCAAGTATGGCGCGAAGCGCCCGAAGGCCGGCAAGTAATCTGCGCCTGACCGCGCAGCTCGTCGTTCCAGCCGCCCTTGCGTACCTCGGTACGCGGCAGGCGACTGCGCCTCGATCTGCACGATCATGCTTGATTCCTTAAACTGGTCAACCTACACGTTTTGCGAGAAAAGTTAAAGTTTTTTCAGCAAAGCACTCATTTTGCTTTGTCTGAGGCGTTTTATATCCGATTGTTTATAGCGGGTATACTACCTCGGACGGGCATTGCAACGGCGGCAAAAAGCCAGCCGTAGTACCTGTGAAATCAAATTTTTTTGAAGGAGGGAAGTAAAGTGCCAAGAAGAGGTAATGTCCCGAAGAGAGACGTTCTGCCCGATCCGCTTTATAATTCCAAGCTCGTCACCAAGCTGGTCAACTCGATCATGCTGGACGGCAAGAAGGGCGTTTCGCAGAAGGTCGTTTATGGTGCTTTCGATATCGTCCGCGAAAAGACCGGACGTGAACCGTTGGAGGTTTTCACTGAGGCGATGGAAAACATCATGCCGTCGCTGGAAGTTAAGGCGCGCCGTGTAGGCGGCGCTACCTATCAGGTGCCGATGGAAGTGCGCCCGGAGCGTCGTCAGACCCTGGGCCTGCGCTGGATCACCAAGTATGCGCGCGCGCGTTCTGAGAAGACCATGCGCGAGCGTCTGGCCGGCGAGATCATGGACGCCTGCAACAATCTGGGCGGCGCTGTCAAGAAGCGCGAGGATACGCACAAGATGGCGGAAGCGAACAAGGCGTTCGCGCACTACCGCTATTAATCGCGTGGCCTGCTTTACGCTTTGAAAGGAGAGCAACATGCCTAGAGAATATTCCCTGGAAAGAACCAGAAATATCGGCATCATGGCGCACATCGACGCCGGTAAGACCACTACCACCGAGCGTATTCTGTACTACACCGGTGTAAACCACAAGATCGGCGATACCCATGACGGTACCGCTACGATGGACTGGATGGCGCAGGAGCAGGAGCGTGGTATCACCATCACCTCCGCTGCGACCACCTGCCACTGGTCGGGCTCCCAGCATCAGTACCCGGAGCACCGCATCAACATCATCGACACCCCGGGCCACGTTGACTTCACCATCGAGGTTCAGCGTTCGCTGCGCGTACTGGACGGTTCTGTAACCGTTTTCTGCGCAAAGGGCGGTGTTGAGCCGCAGTCTGAGACCGTTTGGCATCAGGCTGACGATTACAAGGTTCCGCGTATGGCGTTCGTCAACAAGATGGACATCATGGGCGCTGACTTCTTCAATGTTGTAAACATGATGAAGGACCGCCTGAAGTGCAACGCGGTTCCGATCCAGCTGCCGATCGGCGTTGAGGATACCTTCCGCGGTATCATCGACCTGGTCACCATGCGCGCTGAAGTCTACTATGACGACCTCGGCAAGGACGTCCGCGATGAGGACATCCCGGCTGATATGATGGATCAGGCGCAGGAGTACCACGAAGCACTGTGGGAAGCTGCCGCTGAGCTCGACGAGGACCTCATGATGAAGTACCTCGAGGGCGAGGAGATCACCGCTGCGGAAGTTAAGGCTGCCATCCGTAAGGGCACGATCGAGAACCAGATCGTTCCGGTCCTGTGCGGCACCGCTTACCGCAACAAGGGTGTCCAGATGCTGCTGGACGCGGTCATTGACTACATGCCCGCGCCGACCGACATCCCGGACATCAAGGGTGTCAACCCGAAGACCGGTGAAGAGGACTCCCGTCCGTCTTCCGACGACGCGCCGTTCTCTGCGCTGGCATTTAAGATCGCGACCGACCCGTTTGTAGGCCGTCTGACCTACTTCCGCGTCTACTCCGGTTCGATCACCGCTGGTTCCTCTGTTCTGAACGCGACCAAGGACAGCCGCGAGCGTCTGGGCCGTATCCTTCAGATGCACGCGAACCACCGTCAGGATATCGACGTTGTTTACTCCGGCGATATCGCGGGCGGCATCGGCTTTAAGAACGTTACCACAGGCGACACGCTCTGCGACGAGAAGCACCCGATCATCCTGGAGTCCATGAACTTCCCGGAGCCGGTTATCCGCGTTGCGATCGAGCCCAAGACCAAGGCTGGTCAGGAGAAGATGGGCATTGCGCTGGCAAAGCTGGCGGAAGAGGACCCGACCTTCAAGACCTACACCGACGAAGAGACCGGTCAGACCATCATCGCCGGCATGGGCGAGCTGCACCTCGAGATCATCGTCGACCGCCTGCTGCGTGAGTTCAAGGTAGAGGCGAACGTCGGTGAGCCGCAGGTTGCTTACAAGGAGACCATCCGCCGCTCCGCGGACGTGGATCAGAAGTATGCACGTCAGTCCGGCGGTAAGGGCCAGTACGGCCACGTCAAGATCATTGTTGAGCCGAACGAGTCCGGCAAGGGCTACGAGTTCATCAACAAGATCGTCGGCGGTGCGATCCCGAAGGAATATATCGAGCCTGTCAACCAGGGTATCCAGGGCGCAATGCAGGCTGGTATCCTCGCAGGCTATCCGGTTGTCGACGTAAAGGTCACCCTGTACGACGGCTCTTACCACGAAGTCGACTCCTCCGAAATGGCGTTTAAGATCGCCGGTTCTATGGCGTTCAAGGAGGCCATGAAGAAGGCTGACCCGGTTCTCATGGAGCCGATCATGCAGGTCGACGTTATGGTTCCGGAAGAGTATATGGGCGACGTTATCGGCGGCCTGAATGCGCGCCGCGGCCAGATCCAGGGTATGGAGCCGCGCGGCGGTGTACAGGCGATCAGCGCTGCTGTTCCGTTGAGCGAGATGTTCGGTTATGCGACTGCGCTGCGTTCGAGCACGCAGGGCCGCGGCCAGTACACCATGCAGCCCAGCCACTACACCGAGGTGCCCAAGAGCATTCAGGAGAAGATCATGGACACCCGCAACAAAGACAACTAAAATCTATTGCTTGGCTATTGCATTTTTCTGCAATTTGCAGTAGAATAAACTCACCATGACTATGAATTCAAATTACGAGGAGGATATCCACAATGGCAAAGGAAAAATTTGACCGCTCCCTGCCGCACGTTAACATCGGCACCATCGGCCACGTTGACCACGGCAAGACCACTCTGACCGCGGCGATCACCAAGGTTCTGGCTATGGAAGGCGAAGCTGAGTATCAGGCTTACGACTCCATCGACAAGGCGCCGGAAGAGAAGGAGCGAGGCATTACCATCAACACTGCGCACGTTGAGTACCACACCAAGAACCGTCACTATGCGCACGTTGACTGCCCGGGCCACGCCGACTACGTTAAGAACATGATCACCGGCGCTGCTCAGATGGACGGCGCGATCCTGGTTGTTTCTTCTGCTGACGGCCCGATGCCCCAGACCCGTGAGCACATCCTGCTTGCCCGTCAGGTAGGCGTTCCGTATATCGTTGTATTCATGAACAAGGTTGACCAGGTTGACGACGAGGAGCTGCTCGATCTGGTTGAGATGGAGATCCGCGACCTGCTGTCCTCCTACGAGTTCCCGGGCGACGACATCCCGGTAATCCGTGGCTCTGCGCTGGGCGTTCTGACCTCTGACTCCACCGATCCGAACGCACCGGAGTACGCTTGCATCCACGAGCTGATGGACGCTGTTGACAACTATATCCCGACCCCGGACCGCGCTGCTGACAAGCCGTTCATCATGCCGGTTGAGGACGTATTCTCCATCACCGGCCGCGGCACCGTTGCTACCGGTCGTGTTGAGCGTGGTCAGTTGAAGATGGGCGAGGAAGTTGAGATCGTCGGCCTGATGGACGCTCCGCGCAAGACCGTTGTTACCGGTATCGAGATGTTCCGCAAGCTGCTGGACTACGCTGAGGCTGGCGACAACATCGGCGCTCTGCTCCGCGGCATCCAGAAGACCGAGGTTGAGCGTGGTCAGGTTCTGGCTAAGCCGGGCTCCATCCACCCGCACACCAAGTTCCACGGTCAGGTTTACGTCCTGAAGAAGGAAGAGGGCGGCCGTCACACCCCGTTCTTCAACAACTACCGTCCCCAGTTCTACTTCCGTACCACCGACGTTACCGGCGTTATCACCCTGCCGGAAGGCACTGAGATGTGCATGCCGGGCGACAACGTTGAGATGGACGTTGAGCTGATCACCCCGATCGCTATCGAGGAAGGCCTGCGTTTCGCTATCCGTGAGGGTGGCCGCACCGTAGGTTCCGGCGTTGTTACCAAGATCAACGCTGACTAATTTCGCATAGCGCGGAAAGCGTATTTTGTACGACAGAGTTCCCATGCCCTTTTGGGCATGGGAACTTTTTTCATGGGTATCGCAGCGCACCTTGTGACAGACTAAGGCCGAGGAGGGATGCTGTGATGAAACAGAACGAGTATACGCAGGCACAGGCGGATTCTGCACGCAAGAGTTTTGAATGGATGGCGCGCAGCAAGCCGAGTGTGGCCGCGCGGAGCGGCGGGCAGGAGGAAGAGGACGGTGTACCGTCCGGCATTGCGCTGCCGCCGCACGAGCGCGACTGCGGCCGGTCGCATCCGATGCGCGGCACGAACAGCGAGGACCTGACCGAGTGGTGCACGAAGCACCAGACCTGAGGCAGGGCATGGGGACCGCCGGAGCCTGTTCCGGCGGTCTTTGTGCGCGCGTATCGTTTTACTTTCTGCGCGGTCTGTGATATAATAACCCAAAGATGTGTGTCATGCGACTTGCTGCAAACGATGCCGTCCGCGGCATGCTGCACGGCGCATGAGCGATAAACCGCCTGCCTCTCGGCAGGATCATTTCCGCAAAACAGGAACCGTATTCGTTGGCGCTGCATAGCCTGAAGACAGGAGGGGAGTCTCATGTCTGTTTTTTGGCAGTCCGTGCTCGCGGTGTTTGCCGCTGTAGGATTTTATGCGCTGCTGCACACGGTTTATGAGCTGATCAGCGCGCGCGTGCTGCGCATGCACGGCTCGGCGGAGCTGACGCTGTACGGCGACGGCTGCGATGCGGCGAGCGAGCAGCTGATCCGGGTGGCGCTGCGCATCCGGCGGCAGTACCTGCCCGGGCTCTCGATCACCTTTGTGGAGATCGGCAGCGGGCAGGGGCAGAACGTTGCCAAACATATGGCGGCGCGGCAGGACTTTATGTATCTGGAATAACAGGAAGAGGAACGGTGGAGCGTGGACGAGAGAGAATATGTATTGATACGCGGCACGGTGGAGCAGATCGTTTTCTACAACGAGGAAAACGGCTATGCCGTGCTGCGTCTTGCGTCCGATAACGGCGCGGAGGTGACGGCGACCGGCACTTTCCCCAACATCGGGCTGGGGGAGGAGGTCACGCTGACCGGGTTCTGGGTCACCCACCCATCCTACGGCGAGCAGTTCTCGACCGAGCAGTTTGAGCGCCGCCTGCCCTCGACCGTGCGCGGCATTGCGGAGTATCTGGGCTCGGGCCTGCTCCGCGGCGTGGGGCCCAAGCTCGCGGCGCGCATTGCGGAGAAGTTCGGCGAGGACACCTTTGACGTGCTTTCCTCTGAGCCCGAGCGATTGACCGCCATCCGCGGCATTACAGAGAAAAAGGCGCGCGAGATCGGCCGCCAGTTCGTCGAACAGAGCGAAATGCGCCTGCTGATGGACTTCCTCAGCGAACACCGCCTGCCGGTCGCGCTCACGCCGCTGCTGTATAAGCGCCTGCATGAGAGTGCGATCGACGCGCTGTGCGAAAACCCCTATCTGCTCTGCGACCCGTACTACGATGTGGACTTCAAGCTCGCGGACGGGCTGGCGATGGAGCTCGGGCTGTCCATGCTCTCGGACGAGCGCGCGGACGCGGGCGTGCTGTACACGCTGATTTTCAATCTGGACAACGGACACACCTTTATTCCCGTGGAAAAGCTGACCCACGTCGTCTGCACGCTGCTCTCGGACGACGACGTGGTCTTTGATGAGGAGCGCGCGCTGGCCAGCATCGACCGGCTGGCCGCGTCCGGCAAGCTGGTGCGCGAGCACATCGCGGGGCGCGACGCGGTCTATCTGCGCGGGATGCACGACGCAGAGACCTACCTTGCAGATATGCTCGGCAAAATGGCGGAGCGCAATTATGAGTACGATTTCGACGTGGACGAGCTGCTGGGCGCGCTGCTGGAGGGCGGCGAATTCCCGTATTCGGAGAAGCAGAAGCAGGCGATCTCGTGCGCCGCGCGCAACGGGCTGGTCATCCTGACCGGCGGGCCGGGCACGGGCAAAACGACCACCGTGCGCGGCATATTGCAGGTGTTTGAGGCGCTCGGGCTGAACACGCTGCTCGCGGCGCCGACCGGCCGCGCGGCAAAGCGACTGTCCGACCTGACCGGCATGGAGGCCAGGACCATCCACCGCCTGCTCGAGGCCGGCTTTGCGGTCGGCGGGCGCATCGGCTTTGCGCGCAACCTGACCAATCCGCTCGAGTGCGATGCGGTGATACTGGACGAGGTCTCGATGGTGGACATCACGCTCATGCAGGCGCTGATTGAGGCGCTGCCGCACGGCGCGCGCCTCGTGCTCGTCGGTGATGCGGACCAGTTGCCGCCGGTCGGGCCGGGCAACTTCCTGCGTGATATCATCGGCTCGCACCGCGTGCCGACCATTGGCCTGACCGAGATCTTCCGGCAGGCGCAGCAGTCGGATATCGTTATGAACGCACACGCGGTCAACGCGGGGCAGATGCCCGTGCCGTCGCATGCGGACGGGGACTTTTTCTGGCTCAAACGCACCGACCCTGCTTCGGTGATCGAGACCGTGGCGCAGCTCTGCGCGACCCGCCTGCCGAACCATTATGGCTTTGTGCCGTCGCAGATCCAGGTGCTCTCGCCCGCCAAGCGGCAGGGGAGCGGCACGATCGCGCTCAACCGGAGGCTGCAGGAGGCGCTCAACCCGCCGTCAGACGAAAAGCTGGAAAAGCGCTTCGGCGACTGGGTGTTCCGCGAGGGCGACCGCGTCATGCAGGTGCGCAACAACTACGACATCGTCTGGGAGCGCAGCGAGGACGGCGAGCAGGGCACGGGCGTGTTCAACGGCGACGTGGGCGAGATCGTGCGCCTGTTCCCGCAGCAGGAGTGCATGGTCGTGCGCTTTGACGACCGCATTGCGACCTATACTTACGATATGCTGGGCGAGCTCGAACTGGCCTACGCGGTCACGGTGCACAAATCCCAGGGCAGCGAGTTCGACGCGGTCGTGCTCGCCCTGTCGGACGGCCTGCCGCGCCGTCTGCTCACGCGCAACATCCTGTATACCGCGATCACGCGCGCAAAGCAGCTGCTAGTCATCGTCGGCAGCGCGGACACGGTTGCCTATATGGTGAACAACAACCAGAAGGGGCGGCGCTACAGCGCGCTCAAGGCGCGCATGCGGGCGGAGAATGCGCCGGATGCGCCGGTTATCCCGCAGATCTGAGCGCAGGATGCACCGCAGCGTCAATAAATTCTCAAATAGCCTTGAAAACATAAGGATGGTTGCGGTATAATAGTAATACTGCAAACTGACGGCTACGAAATGAAAAGGATGAATCAAAAATATGGCTTCGTTTCTGGAAACATTAGCGAGAAAGTTCTCGCTTTTCTCGAGCGATATCGGCATTGACCTCGGCACCGCGACCGTGCTGGTTTACGTCAAGGGCAAGGGTGTTGTGCTCAACGAGCCCTCGGTCGTCGCGGTGGACAAGGTATCGGGCAAGATCCTGTCGGTCGGCGCAGAGGCGCAGAAAATGCTGGGCCGCACGCCGGGCAACATCATCGCCATCCGTCCGCTGCGCGAGGGCGTCATCTCGGACTATGAGATGACCGAGCGCATGATCAAGGAATTTATCCGCAAGGTGCAGGGCTTCCGTCTGTTCAAGCCCAATGTGGTCATCTGCGTGCCCTCGATCATCACCGAAGTCGAGGAGCGCGCGGTCATCGACGCGGGCACGCAGGCGGGCGCCAAGCGCGTGTTCCTGATCGAAGAGCCGGTCGCGGCGGCGATCGGCGCGGGCATCGACATCGCAAAGCCGAACGGCAATATGGTGGTCGACATCGGCGGCGGTACGACCGACGTCGCAGTCATCTCGCTCGGCGGCATCGTGGAATCCACCTCGATCAAGATCGCGGGCGACAAGTTCGACGAGGCGATCGTCAAGTATGTCCGCCGCAAGCACAATGCGCTCATCGGTGAGCGCACCGCGGAGCAGATCAAAAAGACCATCGGCTGCGTGTACCCGCGCACCGAGGAGGTCTCGATGGAGGTCAAGGGCCGCTGCCTGATGACCGGCCTGCCGCGCACCTTTACGGTAAACTCCACCGAAATTCTGGATGCACTCGAAGAAGTCAGCGCCTCGATCGTCGAGGCGATCCACTGGGTCATCGAGCGCACGCCCCCGGAGCTGACCGGCGATATCTCGACCAACGGCATTGTCATGACCGGCGGCGGCTCGCTGATCTGGGGCTTTGACAAGCTGGTCGCCTCCAAGACCGGCATCCCGACCCATGTTGCGGACGAGGCGGTCTCCTGCGTGGCATACGGCACGGGC
>ERZ894214.879-NODE-879-length-10423-cov-6.56366_pt1 | contig 10423 bp, 9 predicted proteins | sample MGYA00380290_ERZ894214 | MGnify/ENA primary metagenome ERZ894214 (study PRJEB32331, sample SAMN06328421) | human gut metagenome | biome: human gut microbiome; feature: stool | host: Homo sapiens | collected 2014-09-19 ... | reverse complement strand
GGTTCGCCGTTCGTGGTGGGCACGTTCGTGTCGAATATGCTCGCCTGCTTCCTGTTTGCGATGCTGACCGAATACATGGCGACCGCGTCGTGGCTGCGCCGCAGGGTACGGCAGGTCGTCAGCCGTGGCGTCGGGCTTGGTTTGCTTGGCGGACTGTCGACGATGTCCGGCGTGATGTTGGAAACCATGGAAGGCATGCGCGAGCAGCGTTTCGGCAGCGCGCTCGGCTATCTTGCGGGAAGTTTCGCCGGCGGTCTGATCGCGGCCGCGGTTGGCGTGGCGCTGATGCAGGCGTTGCTGGCGCGCGGCACACGCAAGCGGGTCCGTAACGCGATCGCCGATGCCTCCACGGCTTCCGTATCCTCAATGTCCGATTCGGGTGAATCGGACGCGTACGACACTGTGCAGAACGTCCAGATGACCGACACTGCAGTATCGGCTACGCAGAGTGTTACGCAGACGGTCCCCATGGCCGATTCGGGCGAATCGGACGTGCCGGACGCGCAAAACGTGCAGAACAACGTGCCGGGCGTGCAGGGCGTGCGCCACGTGAAGGTGGCGGATGCGGCACATTCGGCCGCGCAGGCCGCGTTGGAGGCCGCGCAGGCGGCACAGCAGGCGGCCCAGGTCGCCCAGCAGGTCGCGCAGACCGGGCAGGTGCCGAAAATCGAATCGCAGCCACAGCCATCGCAACCCGTCGCACCTCTGCCCAGCTTCGAACCCAAGCCGGTCACCGCGGAAATCCCGCTCGTCGCCGACCCGACCACAGGGGAGGTGCGCTGATGACCTGGATGATCTGCCTGTTCGGCGGCATCGGCGCCATGGCCCGTTATGTGCTTGACGTGTCGATCCAACGCAGCTGGAACCGTGACGGCAACCACAGCTTCCCCCTGGCCACGCTCGTCATCAACGGCGTCGCCTCCCTGTGCGCCGGCATCGCCATGATGTCGTACTATGCGCAGTCGGTTGATATGGGCACGGTAATGACGTTCGTTGTGGGGTTCCTCGGCGGATTCTCAACATTCTCGTCGGCGATCAACGAGGTGCTGTCGCTGATTCGCAAACGCCGTTTCGCCATGGCCCTGGGCTATGGCGCTGCCACGGTCGCGGTGCCGCTCGCCTGCGTGGCGCTCGGATTCGGCATCGCCATGCTGGGCGGCCACGCATAGCTGTCACCGGCTCGGCCGCGCGTAATTTTCACGTTACACGGGCGGTCATCGGGTAACGTTCAGGAAATCTGAGCGCAACCGCGCGAGCTGTTTCCTCTCCTACGTTGTGAAAACAACAAGAGAGGAAAAACCTATGACAGCCGTAACGTATCTCACACGGCATCGTCGACCGGGAATCGTCATACTCTGTTCGATTGTCGCCGTTCTCTCGATGCTTTTCGTACTCCCTCCCGCCATCGCGTCCGCAGCCGATTCCGGCGCGCAAGCCGTCGATGAATGCAATCCGACCGCCAGCAACGGCTGCGTCAACGGCATCCTGCAGGATGCCGACAAGAAGCCGATCGCCGACGTCACCATCACGCTGTCCGGCAAGGCAACGGCGGAAACCAAAACCGCTGCCGACGGCAAGTGGGCGTTTTCCGTTGCCGATGATGGCGATTACACCGTCACCATCGACGCATCCGTTGCGCAAGAGCACGGCCTGAAGGCAAGCAGCGCAACGGTGACGATCAGGAAAGCCAGCTTCGACAAGCAGCGCGGAGTCGTCCGTTTCGACCAAGCTGGCGATTCCACCGGCAGCGGCACGTCCGGCACATCCGGATCGTCCGGCTCGGCAAACGGCACGAAAGGCGCGACCGGCACATCCGGATCGACGGCGGCCACGCAATCACCAGTCAAAAAAGACGGCTCCAATGTCGGCAAACGCATCTGGCAGCAACTGTATTCCGGCATTATCTTCGGCCTGATGCTGGGCCTCATGTCCGTCGGCATGAACCTCGTCTACGGCACCACCGGCCTGCAGTCGTTCTCACACGGCGAACAGGTGACGCTCGGCGGCCTCATGGCATACGTCGGCACGCAGATGCTGCACATGCCGCTCATCGCCTCCGCCATCTTCGCCATCGTCATCGGCGCGCTGACCGGCTTCATCCAAAACGAAATCGTCTGGGGGCCGCTACGCAGACGCCACGTCGGCACCATGCAGCAGATGATCGTCACCATCGGCCTGTCCATGGCGTTGCAGTACACGTTCCAGTTCTTCTTCGGTGGCGACATCAAAGGCATCGTCAAATCGGTGCCGGACAGCTTCCAGCTCGGACCGATCACCACCGACATGCCGACGCTGGTCTCCGCGCTCATCGCCATCTGCGTGATCGTCGGCGTCACCCTGTTCCTCTACAAGACGCGACTCGGCCGCGCCACACGAGCCGTGTCCGACAACGCGGCGCTCGCCGCGGCATCCGGCATTAACGTGGACCAGGTGGTCCGCGTGGTCTGGATCCTCTCGTGCGCGATGGCAGCCCTGTCCGGCGTGCTGCTCGGCGTCTACCTGAACGGCATCTCCTGGAACACCGGCGCGACCCTGATCCTGCTGATGTTCGCCGCGGTGACGCTCGGCGGCCTCGGCACCGCCAATGGCGCGTTGATCGGCTCGCTGGTCATCGGCATCGTGGCGGACATGAGCTCGCTCGTCATCCCCAACGATATGCGTTACGCCAGCGCGCTGGCAATCCTCATCATCGTTCTGCTGGTGCGCCCGCAGGGCATCTTCGGCAAGCAGCAAAGGGTGGGCTGATCCATGGACATCATGACAATCATCTCCAACGCGGCGGGCGAACTGATCGCCCCGACCACAGCGGCGTACGTACTCGCCGCCATCGGTTTGAACATTCACTTCGGCATGACGGGCCTGATGAACATGGGCCAGGCTGGTTTCATGCTCCTTGGCGCTTACGGATTCGCCATCACGCAGTCGATGGGCTGCAACCTGTTCGCCTCCGTATGCGCGGCGCTCGCGCTCGCGGTCATCTACGCGCTGCTGCTGGGCATTCCGACGCTGAAGCTCGGACCCGACTATCTGGCCATGGTCACATTGGCCGCCGCGGAAATCATCCGCATCATCGGCAGATCGACGGCCATGACGAACTTCACCGGCGGTTCCGCGGGCATCTCGCCGCAGGACTTCACCGAGAAATTCGAATCGCTTTCGCCGCTGCCGGACGGTTCGACCACGTTCCTGCTGTGGACGTACAGCAACAACATCGCCAACTCCTGGTGGCTGCGCATCGTGGCATGGGTTTTGGTGGTGATCGCGGCGCTGCTGTGCTGGCGCTGGTTCCACTCGCCGTGGGGCCGCATGCTCAAAGGCATCCGCGAGGACGAGAACGCGATCCGTTCGCTCGGCAAGCCGGTGACGCGATACAAGATGGAATCGCTGATTCTGGGCGGCCTGTTCGGCGCGATCGCCGGCATCATCTTCGTCCTGCCGCGTTCCGTACAGCCCGATTCGCTCGGCCGCACCGTCACCTTCTACGTGTGGACGATTCTGCTGCTGGGCGGCGCGGCCACGATTCTCGGCCCGGTGCTTGGCTCCTGCGTGCTGTGGGTGCTGCTCACCTTCGTCAAGGAGGTCATGCGCAACACCGTTCCCGAAACCCTCATCTCTTCCAACCAGATCGAAGCCCTCGGCTGGGTGATCGTCGGCGTCGCGCTGATGTGCCTGGTGATCTTCAGACCACAAGGCCTGTTGGGCGATCGAAAGGAGTTGGCTTTCCATGCCTGATACAACGAATTCTCCGACCACTGGCGTGCAGCCGGCCACGCAACCCGCAACCGGCGTGCAACCCGTATCCGGTGTGCAGCCCGGCGTACCATTCCAGGACCTCACCAAATGGGCCACCAAAGCTCCGGAAGGCGAGACCCTCATCTCCACCGCCTATCGCGACAAAGTCACCGACGATCTGAAATTCGTCGAAAACAAGCCGGGTGTGCACAAGCCCGACCCGATCCTCGTGGCCGACAACGTGACCCGCAAATTCGGCGGCATGACCGCCGTGGACGTGAGCCACTTCGAAATCGAACGGCACGGCATCACCGCGCTGATCGGACCGAACGGCGCCGGCAAAACCACGTTCTTCAACCTGATGACCGGCTTCGATACGCCGAACACCGGCACCTGGCAGTTCGACGGCAAGGACATGGCCCACGTGCAGCCCGAAAAAGTGGCGCGCATGGGCATGGTCCGCACCTTCCAGCTGACCAAGGTGATGAGCCGTTTGACCGTGCTCGACAACATGCTCCTCGGTGCCCCCGTGCAGCCGGGCGAAGGCATGTTCCGCGCGCTGTTCCCCGGCATGTGGAGGAAGCAGGAGCAGGCGAACATCGAAAAAGCCGAGGCGCTGCTGGAACGCTTCCTGCTGATCAAAAAGAAGGACGATTACGCCGGCGCGCTTTCCGGCGGCCAACGCAAGCTGCTGGAAATGGCACGAGCGCTGATGTCCGACCCGAAACTGGTCATGCTGGACGAGCCGATGGCCGGCGTGAACCCCGCGCTGAAACAGTCGCTGCTCGACCACATCATGGCGTTGCGCGAGGAAGGCACCACAGTGCTGTTCGTCGAACACGACATCAACATGGTGAGACACATCGCCGACTGGGTCACCGTGATGGCGGAAGGCAAGATCGTGGCCGAAGGCCAACCGAAGAGCGTGATGAACGATCCGGCCGTGATCGACGCATACCTGGGCGCCCACGCGAACGTGGACCTGGGCGACGATTCCGTGCTGGAAGACCTGAAGGAGGCCTGAAATGAGCGACATCGCAAGCGTGGCCGACGAGCCGCTGACCCGCGCGCAGATCCGCATGGACGAGCCCGAAGGCGAACCGTTGCTCGACGCGGTCGATTTGGTGGCCGGATACATTCCCGGCGTGAACATCCTGAACGGCGCATCCCTGACCCTGCATGAAGGCGAGATCGTCGGCATCATCGGCCCGAACGGCGCAGGCAAATCCACCCTGCTCAAATCATTGTTCGGCCTGGTGCACATCCACTCCGGCAAACTCCTGCTCAAAGGAGAGGACATCACCAACCTGCGCGCCGACAAACTCGTCTCCCGTGGTGTCGGCTTCGTGCCGCAGACCGAAAACGTCTTCCCCAGCCTGACCATCGCGGAAAACCTGCACATGGGCGCGTTCCAAGCACCGAAACTGTTCAACGAACGCTTCGACTACGTGTGCTCCATCTTCCCCAAACTCGGCCAGCGCAAGAACCAGCTCGCCGGCCAGCTTTCCGGCGGCGAACGTCAGATGGTGGCCATGGCCCGAGCCCTCATGATGAAACCATCCGTCCTCCTGCTCGACGAGCCCTCCGCAGGCCTGTCCCCAATGCTCCAGGACGAGACCTTCATCCGCGTGCGCCAAGTCAACAAAGCCGGCGTATCCGTGGTCATCGTCGAACAGAACGCCCGCCGCTGCCTGCAGATCTGCGACCGCGGCTACGTCCTCGACCAAGGACGCAACGCCTACTCCGGCAAGGGCCGCGACCTGATGAACGATCCGAAAGTCGTCTCCCTCTACCTGGGCAACCTGGAAGAAGAGGTTCAAGAGGAAGGAAGGTAGGACCCAGGAAATCGCGGAACGGAGCGTATACCGCCTTTCCTTGCCGCTCGACGTACGTTCGTACGCCTTCGGGCTCGGACGGTGGTCTCCGCACGCGTTCCGTGATTTCCCCCTATGATTCAAAATTCTCAATTCCGATTACCGCTGTTGGGACACTGCCCGACAGCGGCTTCGGCATGCCTGAAAACAAGCTCAAAACCTTGTGTTTCCAACAGTTTTCGGGCTTCACCTTCGGTTAACTTCACGCATACACATTCGGTTTCCTCGGCACTTATAGTGCGATTCAAGATGGTCGAGCAACACATCTCGATAATCGTCACCAAGGGTTCGGCAATCAGCGGAGCCAAGAGAGGAAACGGTGATTCAAATGAAGAAGATCAACATGAAGGGCATGAGGAAACTGTCCATCACAGCCACCGCCATGGTGGCCGCCGCAGTCATGGCGCTCGCCGGCTGCGGCTCGTCCGGCACGGCCGATTCGGCTGCGTCCGGCTCGTCCGGCAGCGCGAAATCCGATACGTTCATGGCGGCCGGCCTGTTCCCGCTGACCGGTTCCATGGCGTACCTTGGCCCCGCCAACATCGCCACCATGAAGCTCGCGCAGAAAGACATCAACGCGGCTGGCGGCGTGCTCGGCAAAGACATCGAAATCACGTCCGCCGACACGTCCGACGCGGACCATGCCGACCAGAACACGTCTTCCGCGCAGTCGGTGCTTGCCAAGAACCCGTCCGTCGTGGTCGGTCCGCCGTCCAGCTCCGTGGTCAAGAACACCTACAAGCAGGTCACGTCCGCCAAAGTGCCGATGATTTCTTCGGGCGCCACGTCCACGGCCTTCTCCGGCCTTAGCGACTACTTCTTCCGCACCATTCCGCCGGACACGGTGCAGGGTGCGGTCCTGGGCCAGATCATCGCACAGGATGGCGTGAAGAACCTCGCCATCGCGGTCTTCAACGACGAATACGGCACGTCCCTGCGTGACGTGGTCGTCAAAACCGTCGAAGACGCGGGCGTGAACGTCGTCTACGGCGAAAAGGACACGTTCGATCCGACCGAAACGAACTTCTCATCGATGGTCACGGCCATCAAGGCCACCAACCCCGACGCGACGCTCGTCATCGCCTTCGACCAGACCGTGCCGCTCGTCAAGGAGCTCGCCGCCCAAGGCCTCGACACCCACAAGCTGTACATGACCGACGGCAACACCGTCGACCATTCCGCCGACTTCGACGCGGGCCTGCTCAAGGGCTCCACCGGCACCATTCCAGGTGCCCACCCGACCGAGGAATTCCAGAAGAACGTCAAGTCCTTCAACGCCAAGGTCACCGATTTCACGTACACCGCCGAAACGTATGACGCGATCGTGCTGGCCGCGCTCGCCGCGCAGAAGGGCGGCGCCACGGACGGTACGACCGTGCAGAAGAACCTTATGGCCGTCTCCGGCTCCACCAAGGGCAAGGAATGCGATTCCTACAAGGCTTGCCTCGCCCTGCTGAAGGACGGCAAGGAGATCCAGTACAAGGGCCAGACCTCCATCGGCGCGTTCAACGACGCGCATGATCCGAGCTCAGCCTCCATCGGCGTCTACAAGTACGACGCCGACAACAAGCCGGTCTTCGACCACTCCCAGGAAGGCTCCGTGCCGACGGCCTGACGGTCGGTTCGTCCGTGGTGCGGACTGACGTGATGGCCGGACGTGACGGCTGACGGCCAGGCCATGCAACGCAAGGGGCGGTGCGACGCAAGCGAGATGATCGCAAGTGTCGCACCGCCCCTTTTGCGGGCGGAACGCGTGTGGAGTACATGCGGGGCGTGCGTGGAAGATACGTGGAACGCGTCGTGAAACATACGTCGTTCACGGGTGAAAAAGTGGATTTTTCGGGGGAATTGAAGAGGGGGAGGGCGTCTTTCGTCAATTGATAGTTCATATTGTGCGAACGACTGCAAAGAAACGTTACAGATGCATGTAAAATAACACATAATATCGCGATTTGTAAGGAAACATCCCGACGATGCGGGGGAGAGGTGTTGGGCAATGGTCGGCATGCGCGACGTGGCGAAAGAGGCCGGAGTCTCGCTGAGCACGGTTTCGCTGGTGGTCAACAAGACGGGCTACGTGTCCGACGACATGCGCGCGCGCGTCAAAGCCGCCATGAAAGAGCTCAATTACGTGCCCAACGAGCTGGCACGCAACCTGTACAAGAACCGCACGAACCTGGTCGGCGTGATCGTGCCGACCATCCGCCACCCCTTCTTTGCCACCCTTACCGCGCATCTGCAACGCGAGCTGGCCGCGCAAGGACTGCGCACCATGCTGTGCTCCACCGCCGACGCGGAAAACGGCGAGGTCGAATACGTGGACATGCTGCGCCGTCACATGATGGACGGCATCATCGTCTGCTCGCACACCACCCATCCGAACGATTACTGGACGTCCATCCACCGCCCCATCGTCGCCTTCGACCGTGTGCTGGGCGGCGGCATCGCGTCGATCGGCTCCGACCATGAGCAGGGCGGCCGGCTCATGGCGCACATGCTGGTCAACACCGGCGCGCACCACGTGGTGATGATCGGCGGCCCGCGCGACCAGTTCTTCGATTTGGCGGCGCGCAATGGAGACAGCCCGGACGATTTCGACCTGCACAAGACAACGTTCCCGGCCGTCCGCTACTACCTTACGTTGGAGCAGGAGCTGAAGGCGGCCGGCGTGCGGTACGAGTATGTCGAAGCCGGCAATGTGGAGGATTTCCAAGGGTATAAGAACGCGGTGAACGATGTGCTCAACCGTATGCCGACGGACGGTATCGACGCAGTGATCAGCTCCGATATCGGTGCCGCGCTTTGCGTGCGCGAAGCGATGTGGAGGCATATTTCGATTCCGCGCGACCTGCAGATCATCGCCTACGACGGCACGTATCTGACTGACCTGGCCGGTATGAAAATGACCGCGGTGGCGCAGAATTTCGACAAAATCGCGCAGGTCGCGGTCGGCAATATCGTTCGTGCGATCGCCAAGGAAGGGGATGCCAAGGCAGATGCGACAAGCGCCACGGGACGCAAGCCGTACGAGCCGGACGTGCTGATTCCCGTGACGCTCAAACTGGGCGATACCACCCGCTAAGCGGTCCGTATCGCCCATCATTGGACGGGCCGTTTCACCTGCTAAGCAGGTCGTTTCGCCTTACTCGTAATCGCCGGTCGGACCGATCTTCAACGCGTCCTCGTGCGTGCGGCCCGAATGGATCGCATCGTTGATCGCCTGGATCTCCGCCACATCCACGGCAAGTGCGCGCCCGTCGATCGCGCTGATCGGAATCGACCATCCGCCGTGCGTCATGTACAGGCTGTCCGCTTCGCGCAGCTCGGCGATCGGCAGCTTCCTGTACTCCGCCTTCTTGCCTTCTTCAAGCGCCCAGGCGAACATTTCGCGCTGTGATGTGCCATTCAGAATACCGATGCGCGGGTCGGGCGTGACGAACGTATCGCCATAGCGTGCCACAATCGACGAATTCGGGCATTCCATCGTGTAGCCGTCCTCCGTGAACAGAATCGCGTCGCCGACGCCACGGCGGGCGCATTCGCGGTGCACGGCGCAGTTGAACGCGTAACTCAGCGTCTTCGCGCCGTTGAGCAGCCACGGGGCGCGTGCGGCGTGACCCCGCAGGCCGCGGTGATGGCGTCCAAACCGGAATTCGCGATCACGCACGCGCCGGGGCACATGTTCATCACCAGCAAACGCGATTTGGAATACATGGTGTGAGGCCGAGCGGCAGGTTGCGGGGCGCGGCATGAGATGCGTGCTGCGGCGACTGCGGCAGAAGGGACGTCGCGGCTGAAGAACGCTGCGACGGTAGAACGACGGAAAGGCGACGGAAGGAATGGAAACGATGGCTGTGCAGGAAACAGACGGAAAGCAGACGGCTATGCGAATCGATATGAACAGCGATATGGGCGAAAGCTTCGGTCGTTGGACGCTCGGCGACGACGAGGCGCTGCTCGACGTGGTTTCCAGCGCGAACGTGGCGTGCGGCTTCCATGCGGGCGACCCGTCCGTCATGCTGAGAACGTTGTCATACGCGGCGTCGCGGGGGGTAATGGTCGGGGCGCATGTGGCGTACCGCGACCTGGCCGGATTCGGGCGCCGCTATGTGGACGAGTCCCCCGACGAACTCAAGGCGGACGTGATGTACCAGATCGTCGAATACGGCGGCCTCGACGGCGTGCATATGACGAACGTGGCGACCGTCGACGGCCTCGAACCCGACCGTTACTTTAAGCAGGTCGGCCAGCTTACGGACTGCGCCCGCAGCTGAAGTCCTGTGTCCGCAGCTGGAATCCTGTGCCCAAGGCTGAAGGCCCTGCGCTCGCGACTGCCCCTGCATGTCCGTCGCTTCCGAATCGGGTGTCGAGGCATGTGCCGCGATTTGGCCGAAAGCCGGTTCGACACGCCCGAACACCGGTTGCGGTTTTGGTGTCGAGCCCCATTTTGCGGTAATATCGAACCGGTTCGACACAACCGTGGGAATGGCCGTAAGGACTCCCGCAAAGAATCTCGCAACGACTTTTTGGAACCGAAGGAGGCTCCATGAAAAACAAGGTGCAGCTCATCACCTACGCCGACCGCCTTGGCGACGGCACGCTCAAGTCGATGACCGACATTCTGCGCACTCGCTTCGATGGCGTGTACGACGGCGTTCACATCCTGCCGTTCTTCACCCCGTTCGACGGCGCCGACGCAGGCTTCGACCCGATCGACCACACCAAGGTCGACGAACGTCTCGGCAGCTGGGACGACGTCGCAGAACTCTCCAAGACCCACAACATCATGGTCGACGCCATCGTCAACCACATGAGCT
>ERZ894214.873-NODE-873-length-10460-cov-6.24277_pt1 | contig 10460 bp, 8 predicted proteins | sample MGYA00380290_ERZ894214 | MGnify/ENA primary metagenome ERZ894214 (study PRJEB32331, sample SAMN06328421) | human gut metagenome | biome: human gut microbiome; feature: stool | host: Homo sapiens | collected 2014-09-19 ... | reverse complement strand
TCATCCACGATGACCAGCTGTCCCTGGCCATCGGCAAGGAAGGCCAGAACGCACGTCTTGCGGCCAAGCTGACCGGCTGGAAGATCGGCATCGAATCCGCTGAGGCGCATGCCAAGAAGATGGCCGAATCGGCGGACCATTCCGATGGGGAAACCGAGGAATAAACAACACTTCCGGTAGACAACAAGCCCGTGGACGTACAATCCACGGGCTTGAGTATGCTGGACTCGACAATCCAAAGCGTGACGGCCATGCCGTCATGCCCAGGGAAAAGACGAGGTATCACGAACATGGTTGCACGATGAGAAGGAACAAGCTCGCCGTGAATCAGTAGCGGTCGCGCCCGTATGCGCGCGGCCCAAGATAGGAGAATTGAGTGCCGAAAGCACGCGTATATGAACTTGCCAAGGAACTTGGCGTTGACAGCAAAACCGTTTTAAGCAAGCTTGAGGCGATGGGCGAATTCGTGAAGTCCGCATCGTCTACCGTTGAACCTCCCGTTGCACGCAAGCTGAGGAACGCATTCGCGTCCAGCGGACAGGGCAACGCATCTGATTCCAAGAAGCCGGGCCATACGGCCAAGAAGCCTGTCGAACCGGCATCTCATTCCATGCCAAAGCCGGCCGCTCCGTCAGCACCGAAGCCGGCTGCCCCCGCAGCGCCGAAGCCGCGTCATGCCGCTTCCAAGTCCGATGCCCCGAAGCCGGGTCATCGCGCGCCGCGTCCAGGCGAATCCCGCCAGCATGGCAATCGTCCTAACGGCAACGCCCCGCGTCCGCAGGGTGGAGACCGCCGCCAGTCCGGTCGCCCGACGGCCGTTCCGGGAGCTCGCCCCCAGCATGGCAACGCCCCGCAGGGCGGCAACAACGCCAACGGCGCGAAGCCGCACACCCCGGGACCGCGCCCGGGCAACAATCCGTTCAGCCGCAAGCAGGGCATGCACACCCCGACTCCGGGTGATATTCCGCGTCCGCATCCGATGAACCGTCCGAGCGTCAACAATGGCGAAGGACGTCGTGGTGGCCGTCCGGGTCAGGGCGGCGGCCAGCGTGGCGGCTTCCGTGGTCGTCCGGGTCAGGGCGGCGCGAAGCCAGGCCAGTGGGGCCAGCATCGTCCGGGTCAGGGCGGTGGCCAGCGTCCCGCCGGCGGCGGCAATCGTTTCGGCGGCAATGGCGGCGGTTTCCAGGGCAGCAACAGCGCTCCGAGCAATGGTCCGGCACGTGGTGGTCGCGGCCGCGGCGGCGCTGCAGGCGCGTTCGGACGTCAGGGAGGCAAGTCCTCGAAGGCGCGTAAGAACCGTCTGGCGAAGCGTCAGGAATTCCAGGAGATGAAGGCTCCGGTCATCGGCGGCGTGCGCATTCCGACCGGCAACGGACAGGAAGTCCGTCTGCGTCAGGGTGCGTCCCTCGCCGATCTGGCCGAGAAGATCAACGTCAATCCGGCGGCGCTGGTCACCGTGCTGTTCCACCTTGGTGAAATGGCCACGGCCACCCAGTCCCTGGATGAGGCCACGTTCCAGATCCTCGGCGAGGAAATCGGCTGGAACATCAAGATCGTGTCCGCCGAAGAGGAAGACAAGGAACTGCTGCAGCAGTTCGACATCAACCTGGACGAAGAGGAACTGCAGGAGGACGAGGATCTGAAGCCGCGTCCGCCGGTCGTCACCGTCATGGGCCATGTCGACCACGGTAAGACCCGACTGCTCGACACCATCCGCCGCACCAACGTCATCGAAGGCGAAGCCGGCGGCATCACCCAGCGCATCGGCGCATACCAGGTGACCGTCAACCTTGAGGGCGAGCCGCGCAAGATCACGTTCCTCGATACCCCGGGCCACGAAGCCTTCACCGCAATGCGTGCCCGTGGCGCCGAACTCACCGACGTCGCGATCCTCGTGGTCGCCGCCGACGACGGCGTCATGCCGCAGACCGTGGAAGCCATCAACCACGCCCAGGCCGCGCATGTGCCGATCGTGGTGGCCGTCAACAAGATCGATAAGCCGGGCGCCAACCCGGACAAGGTCCGCGGCCAGCTCACCGAATACGGTCTGGTTCCGGAAGAATACGGCGGCAACACCATGTTCGTCGACATCTCCGCGAAGCAGGGCACCAACGTCGACAAGCTGCTCGAAGCGGTGCTGCTCACCGCCGACGCCGAGCTCGACCTGCGCGCCAACCCGGATATGGACGCCCGTGGCGCCACCGTCGAAGCCCGACTTGACAAGGGCCGTGGCGCCGTGGCTACCGTGCTGGTGCAGTCCGGTACCCTCCACATCGGCGACGCCATCGTTGCCGGCACCTCCTACGGTCGTGTCCGCGCCATGCTCGACGAGAACGGCAACCACATGCAGGAAGCCGGTCCGTCCACTCCGGTGCAGGTGCTGGGTCTGACCTCCGTGCCGACCGCAGGCGACCTGTTCCTGGTGGCCTCCGACGACCGTACCGCACGTCAGATCGCCGAGAAGCGTCAGGCCACCGAGCGTGCGGCCCAGCTGGCCAAGCGCCGCAAGGTCGTTTCCCTCGAAAGCCTCAAGGAGCAGTTCGCCAAGTCCGAGGTGGATATGCTCAACATCGTCATCAAGGGCGATTCCTCCGGTTCCGTCGAGGCTCTGGAAGATTCCTTGATGAAGATCGAGGTGTCCGACGAGGTCGGCATCCAGGTGATCCACCGCGGCGTCGGCGCCATCACCCAGAACGACGTCAACCTGGCCACCGTCGACAAGGCCGTCATCATCGGCTTCAACGTCCGTCCGAACCGCCAGGTGGCGGATCTGGCCGAACGCGAAGGTGTGGAGATCAAGTACTACTCGATCATCTACAAGGCCATCGAGGACATCGAAGCATCCCTCAAGGGCATGCTCAAGCCGGAATACGAAGAGGTCGTCACCTCCCACTCCGAGATCCGCGAGATCTTCCGCTCCTCCAAGTTCGGCAACATCGCCGGCGTCATGGTTCAGGACGGCGAAGTCAAGCGTGGTACGAAGTGCCGTATCCTGCGCAACGGCATCGCCACCGTCAACGACCTCGAGATCTCCTCGCTGCGTCGTTTCAAGGACGACGTCAACTCCGTCAAGGAAGGCTACGAGGCTGGCATCAACCTCGGCACCTTCAACGACATCGAGATCGGCGATATCATCGAGACCTTCGAAATGCAGGAAATCGAGCGTAAGTAGCCGAGTGCTTCGAGCTTCGCATCGATAACCAGGTAAGGAACGCCCACAGCCGGTTCACGACTGCGGGCGTTCCGTGATACAACAAGAACTTTTCACCAAAAGGACAGCAATGGCAGGAACCAATCCCCGCGCCGCGCGCATCGCGGCGTTGATTCAGCGTGTGATCGCATCGTCCATGGAGGCGCAGCTGCACGACAAGCGACTGGCCAACGTGACCATCACCGAAGTGCGCGTCACCAACGATCTGCAGATCGCGAAAGTCTACTGGACCCAGCTCGGCCATGAAGGACACGAGCAGGGCGAACGCCGCCGCGCGCAGCAGGCCCTGAACCAGGCCAAAGGACGCCTGCGTTCCCTGGTAGGCACCAAGGCCGGACTGCGACTCACCCCGCAACTGGAATTCATCTTCGACGAAGTGCCGGGCGAGGCCCATGAGATCGAGGACATCCTCGCGCTCGCACACAAGCGCGACGAAGAACTCGCCAAGTCCCGCGCCAACGCGCAATACGCCGGCGACGCCGATCCGTACAAGCACGACGAGCCCGATGATGACGACTTCGACGATGATGACGATGTCGAGGTCGAGGATTGGGACGATGACGACGAAGCCTGACAACTCCGGTCTGCTGGTCATCGACAAGCCGCAGGGCGTCACCAGCCACGATGTGGTCGCGGCGGTGCGTGGCGCCCTGCACATGAAACGCGTCGGCCATGCCGGCACGCTCGACCCGATGGCCACCGGCGTGCTGGTGGTCGGCTTCGGCAACGCCACACGTCTGCTCAACTACATCGTCGACCACGACAAAACCTATCTGGCCACCATCAGACTCGGCCAGCGCACCACCACGGACGACGCCGACGGCGAACTGCTGCCGGAGGAGGGAACTATCGCCGAATTCCCTTCACGACAGACCGTTGAAGACGCCATCGCCCATCATTTCACCGGGCGCATCGAGCAGGTGCCGAACTCCTATTCAGCCATCAAAATCAACGGCCAGCGTGCCTATGATCTGGCCCGAGAAGGCAAGGATGTGGACCTCAAGGCCCGTCCGGTGACCATCTCGGAATTCAGTGTTTCGGCAGTGCGATACGGCTATGCTTCGACCACATGCGCGGGATCACCTCTTGCCGATGCCGTCGAAATCGCCCCGGAGGAATCCTGGCATGCCGAAACCGACGGGCAAAACGAACCGAACATGCAGCCAGTCATGGAACTCGACGTGACCGTGACCTGCTCGGCCGGCACCTACATCCGCGCACTCGGCCGCGATCTGGGCTCCGAACTCGGCCTCGGCGGCCATCTGACCATGCTGCGCCGCATCCGCGTCGGGCGTTTCTCGGTGGACATGCCGAACGTCATGACCGCCCATACGGAAGCTAAGACCTTCACCAACCGCGAAGGCATCGAAGTGACACGCAACCGTGCGGTGCTTGACGATGCCGAGCATGCGGCCGACCATGCGCTCGACCTGGTAGCCAGCGCCGCCGCTTCCATGGACATGCTGCGAATCAGCGAGCAGGAGGCCACGGACCTGCGGTTCGGACGCAGAATCGCCCGTGATATCCGCGGTACCATGGCGGCGTACGTGGCCGAAACCAACGATTTGGTGGCAATCGTGGAACGCGCGAAAAAAGGCGAGACCAAGCCGGTCGCGGTATTCAGCTGAATGGCGGACGGCAGTCCAAGGCGAACAAGACAACCCTACGAAGAAGGACATATGAAGACGATCACGCTTACCCCCGATGCCAGCGGCATGGTGGATTGGCCGACCCTGAGCAACGACAAGAAGTCCGTGGTGACCATCGGCTCATTCGACGGCATGCATCAGGGACATCAGGCGGTCATCCGCCGTGTGGCCGAACTCGCCGAACAGGAGCAGGCGTTCTCCGTGGTGGTGCTGTTCGACCCGCGTCCCGCGCTGGTGCACGCTTACGCCGCCAAACATGACGGTCAGGAACCGCCCGCAGGCACGCCTGACACGCAGGCGCTGACCAGTGTGGACGAACGGCTGCGCGCCATCGACGCCATCGGCGTGGACTACACGCTCATCGTGCGCTACACCATGGCATTCGCCGCGAAATCATACCGCTTCTTCCTTGGCCAGATGGTCGGCAAACTCGGCATGCGCACGCTGGTGCTCGGCTCCGACGCCGCCATGGGCGCGAACCGCGCCGGAAACGTGAAAGCCATTGAGAATCTGGCGCTCGCCACCGGCGTGTTCCAGCTGGAGGTCGTGGACGATTTCGGTCCGGGGCTGACCCGAGTGCCGGTCAATGCGAAGCCGGTGATGCCGTCCGAACCCGGCGAGCCTTCCGACCCTCTGGAGGGGGCTTCCAAGGCCGAACGACGCGCATGGAGCAAGAAGCATCAGGCCAAGGAAGTGCGCACGTGGAGCTCCACCAATGTGCGCTATCTGCTGAGCCAAGGCCGTATCAAGGACGCAGACGCGATACTCGGCCACGCGCATGCCGTGGAAGGCACCGTGGTGCATGGCGAGGAACGCGGCCGCACCATCGGATTCCCGACCGCCAATCTGAGTGAGAACGTCGCCGGATACCTGCCGGTGGACGGCGTGTACGCCGGCTGGCTGGTCGATTTGGGGGAGAAGTCCGCCGACGGTGGCGAAGAAGCCGGGGAGAAGCCGGCCGACGGCGTATCGCAGCAGTATGATGCTTCGTCCGTCAACGCGCGCGTGGCCATGCAGTCGCCACACCGCTGGCCGGCGGCCATCTCCATCGGCACCAAGCCGACGTTCAACGAGGACGGTGACGCCGAACGCGTGGTGGAAGCCTACGCCATCACCGATGACTGGTTGGACCTGTACGGCCATCAGGCGCGCGTGGAATTCGCTGGATTCCTGCGCCCGCAGATCAAATTCGATTCGGCCGACGATCTGGTGGTCGAGCTGAAACGCAACGTCGAGGAGACGAAGCGCCTCACCGCTTGAGACGGATCGGTTCGATTGATTTGATTGGTTCGATTGACGCGAATCATTGACGCCATCTGTGTTTTGTTACCCAAACGGGCTTTCCCGGGTTGCAAAATGCGGATGGCGATGCCGTTTGGGCATCGGCGACCTATCGCAGAATCGCGGCCAGCGCGTCCTGCAACGTATCCGCCTGCACCACGCCCATTCCCGGCACGGCGACGTTCTTGCGCAGCGTCGGCACAACGGCGGTGGTGAAACCAAGACGCGCCGCCTCACGAAGCCGATATTCCAGTCTCGGCACCGGACGCACCTGTCCGGTCAACGAAATCTCGCCGATCGCGCACGTCGTGCGGGGAATCGGTTTCGATTTCGCAGCGCTCGCCAACGCGGCCACAATCGCCAGATCGCAACCCGGCTCACGCGCCTGACCGCCGGCGATTGTGGAAATGTACAGGTCGTTGGCCAGCAGATTGATGCCACCGTGACGATATAACACCGCCACCAGCATGGCGATACGGTTGGAGTCCACACCGTTCGCCGCACGACGTGGCGTCGGCAGCACCGACTTGGTGACCAGCGCCTGCACTTCAATCGGCAGACTGCGATGCCCATCCAACGTGAACGTCACGCACGTGCCATCCACCTGCGTCGCCGCAGAACCATTGCCGGTTGATAGGAACAGGCCGGACGGATCGGTCACCTCCTCAATGCCCTCGCCGCTCATATCGAAACAGCCGACCTCATCGGTCGGTCCGAAACGGTTCTTCACTGCACGCAGCATACGCAACGCGGTTTCGGCATCGCCTTCGAACTGACAGACCACATCCACCAGATGCTCCAACGTACGCGGACCTGCGATCGAACCATCCTTGGTGACATGACCCACCAAAAGCACTGGAATATCAAGGGTTTTGGCGGTGTCAATCAGCGCGCTCGCCACTTCGCGCACCTGCGTGGATCCGCCGGAGATGCCATCGACGTCCTGCGAGACGATGGTCTGCGCCGAATCGACGATGGCCAACGCCGGCTTGAACTGTTCGATAAGCCCCAACACCGTGGACAGATCCGTGGTGGAGGCGAGCAGTAGATTCGGCTCCATGGCGCCGATGCGCGACGCGCGCATGCGGACCTGCGCCTGCGATTCCTCGCCGGAAATATACAGTACGGTATTGCGCTCGGTGGCGAACGCCGTCAGCCTCGCCACATTGCCGGCGGTTTCCAGCAGCAATGTCGATTTGCCGATGCCCGGCTCTCCTGCGATCAGCGTGACCGATCCCGGCACGATGCCACCGCCGAGCACGCGGTCGAATTCCGAAAATCCTGTGGCGATTCTGGAGATGTTCTCCGTGCCTATGTCGGTGATCGGCCTCGCCGCGGACGATGCGACCGGATGCGATTGCGTGCGCGAGGTCCGTCCCGGAGCCGCGGTACGCGAGCCTGCCGCGGGACGGGCTTCATGGAATTCCTCAATGGTGCCCCATTGACCGCATTCGGGGCAGCGGCCGAGCCACTTCGGGCCGCTCCAGCCGCATTCGGAACAGAGGAATTGCGAGGACGTCTTTGCCATATCGCCGACAATACGGAGGTTTTGGGACAAGACGTTCGCGGGTGGCGTACTCGTTGCACAGACATTGCGCTGAAAACCGTTTCGGGAACTGGATTCCATGACTTTGAGGGGATGGTTGCGCGTCTTATGGCTGTGAAAGAATGACAAGCATGTCTGATACGCAGAATTCCTCTTCGCATGGCAAATTGATTGCCGCCGTCGTAGCAGCCGCGCTTGTGGTTGTGCTTGCTCTGATTTCCGCATTTGTGTGGCCTGGTTGGGCCTTGAACAAGAACGGACAGGCCGGACAGGCCGGTCAGACGAGCCAGCAGGCTTCCACTTCGAACGGTACGGACGGCGACAAGACGGAGCCCACCAAACCGTCGATCGATGCCGTGGCATTGCCCGACGGGGCCAGCGAGCTGCTCAAGGCCATGCCGGATTCCGTATTGAATTACGCGCGTACCAAGGCTGACGCCAGCACGACGTGGTCCAGCACCTCTCCCGTCGAGGAATACGCGTTGACGTATTCCACCGGCAAGAAAGGACAGGACGTCACGCTGGAAGTGGGCCAGTGGAACGACGGCGACAAGGCGAAATCCCAGTACGACACGCTGGCTGAAGCCATGACCGGCAAGGAGCTGGGAAGCGGCAACGTGAAGGTCTCCGGCAAGACGACCGGCGCCTACAGCGCCAAAGCCGATCCGGACGACGATACCAAGGCCGTTGCCGTGTGGCGCAACGATACGGTGGTTTTCTATGCCACCGGCGCGAAGAACGACATCCAGCGTTTCTACCAGCAGTTCCCCCTGTAACGTCGACGGAATCGTCTCGATGGCGAATCGCGGCCGGCTGATGGAATATCACGCGGAAAACGAAACGTGATTTTCCACCATATGAATGCCTGCGCGCGTATTCGTCCCCGAAGCAGTGTAGTATTGGGCAAGTTGCAAACTTTTACCCTTTGAGTTTAAGGAACGGAGGCTGAGATGGGCTCGGTCATCAAGAAGCGCCGCAAGCGCATGAGCAAGAAGAAGCATCGTAAACTGCTTCGTAAGACTCGCCACCAGCGCAAGTAGTCTTCAGGCGCGTGTGAAGCGTCTGCTCAAACAAAATCCCGCGATTCCTTTCGGAGTCGCGGGATTTTTGCTATCTGCGCGGCGGTGTCGGCCGGTATATTCCACACCAGCCGACACGCCTGCCTGTCAGGATCTCACTTGTTGGGGTTGTCCATCACGCGCGGGCCGTTCGGATCGCCGACGATGACCTGGTCCACCATGTTCAGGAACAGGCCGTGCTCGACCACGCCGACCGTGGTGATGAGGTCCTGCGCGAGCTCCTGCGGGTGGTCGATGCGCTCGAGGTGCAGATCCACCACATAGTTGTTCTCATCGGTGCGCACCGGCTCGCCGTTCGCGTCGAGACGCAGCACCGGCTTGTAGCCCTTGGCCTCGAACTTCTTGACGACCTGGCCTGCGCCGAACGGAATCACCTCGACCGGCAGCGGGAACTTGCCGATGGTGTCCACGACCTTGGACTCGTCCACGATCCACACGATCTTGTTGGAGTTGGTGGCCACGATCTTCTCCCACAGGAGAGCCGCACCGCCGCCCTTGATGCCGTTGAAGTTCTTGTCCACCTCGTCGGCGCCGTCGATGGTCACGTCGATATGGTCGACGTCATCGATGTTGACGATCTTGATGCCGTAGCCTTCGGCCTGCTCCTGGGTGCGGCGGGAGGTGGTGACGCCCGTGAACTCGAGGCCTTCCTCCTTGACGCGACGACCGAGCTCGTCGACCAGGAAACGCACGGTCGAGCCGGTGCCCAGACCTGCGATCATGCCGTTCTGAATCAGCTTTGCAGCCTCGATGCCGGCCGCCTTCTTCAGCGCGTCCTGCTGTGCCTTGTCCATGATCCTCCTTCGATATGGGGTTAAGACCGTCTCCATACTATCGGATGCGTTGATTTTCAAGGCGCGAATGGTCGGTTGCGGGAGCAGGTGTCTGTTTTGGACTGCGGAAAAGTTTTCACGGAATGTTTCACGGTCCTGCGTGAGGCATCGTGCAAAAAAGCCGCGCATGAAATGACATGTGGGGAGCGGCTTGCGTAAAGCGGCTCCCCACATGTCTCGCTCAGCTATGTTTGACCGCGAACGGCGCCTCGTCCAATACCAGCGTGCCGTCACCCATCACATAGCCTTCCACGGCGATATACCCACGGATGAGACGTGGATTGCCGTCGAAGGTCGGGCTGGATTCCGGTGGGGGAGTGAACCGCACCGTACCCGACACCGACAGGCCCGATGGGCTTGGACGATGCGGCAGTTTCGGCAGATCCTGCGATTGCGATGAAGCTGCCTGTTCCGGTGCCGATTCTTCGTCGTCTTGCGATTCGCTGTGCGATTCGTTCGCATTCTGCGGTACGGCCGTGCTGTCCGTGTCCGTGCCGTCCGCGTTGCCCGTCACCGGCTTGTCGTTCTCGTCGCCTTCACGGGGAAAATAGTCGGGTTTGACCAGCATCTGCGCATAGGATTGATGCGGTTCACCGGATTCGTCCGTTTTCCCGGATTCGTCCGGTTCTCCGGATTCGTCCGGTTCGGCTGGACCGCCCGCGTCCGGGAAGCTGGATTCGGGTATGACCTTCGTCGCTTCGGTCTCAAGCATTGTGGTGGTTTCCGCCGGTTCGGTCTCGAGCACGGTCGTTTCCACCGCATCATCTGCGTCGTCATCGGTTGTCTGTCCGAAATCCGCAAGGTCGTGGGAAACGCCTTCCGGCTCCGCCAGCATGCTGGCGGAGCCGGAAGGCGTTTCCC
>ERZ894214.865-NODE-865-length-10559-cov-8.24695_pt1 | contig 10559 bp, 12 predicted proteins | sample MGYA00380290_ERZ894214 | MGnify/ENA primary metagenome ERZ894214 (study PRJEB32331, sample SAMN06328421) | human gut metagenome | biome: human gut microbiome; feature: stool | host: Homo sapiens | collected 2014-09-19 ... | reverse complement strand
TGCGTTCATATCCGCTTTGGGCAGGCTGCGGCTCTCCAGCAGGATCTTGCACACCGCCAGGATCTCACTGTTGGATAGCTTGCCGGTCTGCGTATCGAGCCGGTAACCATTCAGGCGTTTGTCATATACCACCGTCTGTCCGGTGTATTCCGAAGCGAGAAAATCCCGCACCGTATCCAGATCGCGTTGGATGCTCTTTTCCGTCACGCCGAATCGCTGCGCTTCCTCGGTTTTGCGGATCACATCCCCTTTTTGCAGGCGGGCATAGAGCGACAGCACGCGGTCGTCCTTCTGCTGTGAACTGGTCATAAAACTTCCCCCTTGTGCTTTTCACGCTCCCTTTCTGTCCCAAAACAATGGATATACTTATTATAAATAAGTATACTATTGCTGTTAAAACGTGTCAATTGCTGTCGGTGTACGGTATGATAGAGCACATAAGAGGTGAGAGCACATGGACAGGCCCTATCAGGACAGATTTCGGCAGCTGGGACTGAAAATCGCTTATTATCGGAAGCTGCGCGGTATGACGCAGGAACAGCTTGCGGAAGCGATCGGCATGAGCGCGGTATTCCTCAGCCATGTGGAAGCGCCGGGGATCGACCGAACCGTATCGCTCGGCACGTTGTTTGCGATTGCCGAAGTGCTCGATGTCCCGGTTTACAAATTCTTCCTGTTCGGCGAGGATCTCTGATTTTCTATCTTGAGTATATCGCAGCAGATGGACAGTTTTTGTCCATCTGCTTTTTTGCGCATTTTTCTGCTGCCCAAGCCAGATAGACAAATGCTGTCCATGGAGGACGGTATAATCAAAGCATCAAGATGCCATGATGGCGAGAGGAGTATGCAATATGAAAAAACGAGTGCAGCGGCTGTTGTCTGTCACCCTGATCGGTATTTTCGCGCTGGGATCTGCGTCAGCCGTCAAAGCAGATGACTATTACATCAACGATCTGGGGCAGGAAGGCTATGAAGAGCGGCTCAATGAAGTGAAAAACGAAGGGCCGTTCTATGATGTATCGCGCAGCGCATGGTACTGTGATGCTGTCGAGTACTGCAAGACCCGTCTTTTGCTGGTGGGAGACCCGGACGGCAATTTCCGTCCGGAAGATCCGGTATCCCGTGCAGAAGCGGCTACCGTTCTCAAGCGTTTGGCCACCGAGGATACCTTTGTCTATGAAACCTATTTCTCCGATGTGCCAAGTGACGCATGGTACGCATGGGAAGCATCCTCTTACGGCAATCTGCTCGGCGGTTTCTCCAAGCAGAGCAGTTTCTCTTCCCCTTTGGGCTATATCGCCTATTTTTATCCCAACAGCAATGTAGAGCGTGAGGACTTTGCGGTCGGTATTTACAATGTCTTTAATCTGCAAGACGGCAGCTGGAAAGCACATTTTCAGGATCTGGACCAAGTCACATGGTCAGACAACACGGGCTACAATTACCGTCAGGCGGTTTGTGCAATGCGAAACCTCGGCATCATGGTGGGCGACGAAAATGAATATTTCCATCCCAAGCAGTCGCTGACCCGTGCAGAACTCGCGCAGGTGCTGTACAACATCGACACGAATGACAGCGCTTGGCTTCGCTGAGGCGTCGTTCAGAAATAATGAACCCAAGGAAAAAACACCCTTGGGTTCATTTTATGTCAGAAAATAGGGGGACACAATGTCAGACTTGCCTAAATATGTCAGTCGAAATTTGGAGGATTTGATACCTTATTGGCTGATCCATCTGCTGTGGATGCTGTGGGCTGAAATCCCGAAGGAACAGCGAGGGAAGGTGCAATACTTCCATTTAGCAGTTCGGGAAGGGGAACAGCAGGTCAGACTGGAACAGCCCATACCGCCTTATAAGCGGACGGTTTGCTTGGCCAGTCCCGAACCTTTAGACGCAGTGGTCGTCATCACCGAAACAGCCACAGGCATCACCATGCACCTGATAAATGAACCGCGTTGAAACCAGCCATAGGCCGGAGCAATTGCATCAACACACATATTATATATCTTTGAAAGGACGGCACTCCGAATAGAAACGAAGCAGTTTCCGGATAATGTGCCAGAGTCGGTGCTTCTCTCTATCGTTCGCGTTCTTCTGCCGGATATGCTGGCAGATCTTGCGCAGCAGCCATCGAATGCAGAGACGGACTCAGCAATGACGGCTGATGCCAGAAGTATAGGCAAGAAAACACCTCGTAACCGGATTTTTTCCGGCTGCGGGGTGTTTTGCTCTTATCGTAACCAATCTTTCAGGCAGATGAGCTGATGTTCATCTTTTGTGAAACGCAGTATCCTCATCATCACAAGCGGACGGTTGCATTTCTCCCGTAGTGTGCTCCGTTCATAGTTCATCTGCGGAAAAACGGTCAGGGAATATCGTCCTCCGTACACTTGCGGAGAATATGTTTGGTTTTTTCTATTGGAAATGGTACATCTTCATCCGAAAAATACTCGATCATTACAACTTCTGCCACAGAAGAATGGTTACCCCTACCCACAGGCACGACAACGTGATCGCCGACTTGAATGCTGTCATCATCGGCAATGTAATAATAGCTTTGACTTCCTTGCGCAAACACCACACTGCAATAGATGTGATCCTGCTTCCGGCGTCTTGCCTTGCCATAAACAGACGGGCTCAGAATTTCACCGTAATCATAAAAGTGGACAAACTGCAAAACCTCGTCCGCAAACGCACCCCAATGTTCGGGAAGCGCCTTTTTGTCATAGGTTCCACAGATAATACGCCGGGGTGCTTTTTGGAAATCTACCGTAATACGATACGTCCGTGTTTCCAGCGGATCTGTGACCACATCATCCGGATCGCCTTCGATTTCGCCGAACAACTGCTCCGGATCGATCTCGTCCAGCAGAGCCGCTACGGCTCCATCTACATATACCTTTCTGGAGACAACACAGCCGGTGCCGACATTCTGTGTCTGCTCTATGGTATCGCTTGCCCGATCCAGTATCAGCTTTTCGGAATAATCCCATGTGACAAATTCGAGTTCGCTCGAAACAGGATGCTTGGGCTTGATTTGCGTAATGCGATGGTAGTCGACACAAAGGCAGGTCACCTTGTCTGGTTTGTTGTTGCCGTCAAACACATATAGGTTTGGCATTTCCAATTCGTCACGGATGAGATCGGACAGATCACTCCCGTTCCAATCAAAATCAGCGCACAGAGCTCCCCGCAATCGATACATTTCGCCTTCGGTGTTGGTCAGTTCCATTTTCCAGTCGCCGATATCTGTCGCAAAAACCGCAGTATAACCATTCGCAAAATACGAGGCGATCGCATCAAAAATGTGGTCTATTACAGTTTGGCTGACTGCAAAAGTACGAGCTTTCGCTTTTTTGTAGTTTCCCGTATCCACATCGAACCGATAAGAGGTAAACCACACCCTGCCATCGGCGCGAAGGGTAAGACACTGCTCCACTTCGTCCCCGGGATCGGGAGAAACCCCATAACCAAGGCGGTTGGAAACAATGCGAATCTTACGGAGCATACCCTGAAAGAGAAATGGGCATTCTCCGGTCAGGTGTGCCAGACGAGCAAACGCCAGAACAAACCAAGCCCGATTGCCTGGCTGTGCGATTTCCTCCGGATCATACGCCCAGTGACTGAAATAGCGCCATCGTGCATAGATCGCCGAACCGAGTAACGGAATGTCATCCACCTTGTCGATGATGGCATTCAATGCTTGCGCATCGTGGCTTGCCGCTCCATATTGTGCTTCAAACGCATGACCGCAGTCCATAGTAAAGTCGAACGCTTCGCAGTTATCCCCAATCGCAGTGTCGATCAAATCGGTGTATTTGACTCGGGGATTTCGGAATTTGTCGCACCATGCTATTGCAAAGGCAAAGATCGCTTTGCTATCCGCCATGTCGGTTTGCCTCCTTACCGTTGTAAAGGCTTTTGTCTTCTCTCATTCTAAAACAATTCAGTACGGGTCGGCAAGGAATTTTGCGCATAATACCGCGCAATCATTTTGATTTGAGGTTGCTTACGGTCGTACAATTCATTTTACCTATCAAAATTGATATTTCAAATCTATGCTTTTTCGGAAGCAAAGCAGGTTGATTAGAGAAAAAGCGAAGCAGACCGTTCGCTTCATTGTGCATAAACGGTCTGCTTTTCATGTGCTTTTTGAATTCCAAAATGTGTCTGTACGATCTCATCCAGCTGCGCTGCAATCTGCGCAAAATCCCGATTCAAATCCAGCGTCCGCACACTGATCTGGTTTCCGCTCATCTGATAAATCTCATCCGGCTGTGTCTCTTCATCGGTACGAGCATAGAGCAGCATACCGGAAACCTGCTTTTGTGGCTGATTGGCCTGTTCGTTCTTGACGTAGGTGAAAATCTGATACAGGTTATGCGAGTGGATGGTCGGCTTATCAAAGTGCATCTGCATGGTACGCGCATAATACTTTGCGTCGATAATCAGAATCCGGCCGTTATGTGACAACACAACATCGCTTTGCATGGCTGGTAGCCGAGCCAAAGATGCCCCGCTTGCTGCCCACAGGATACGAGGTGCTCGGACCGTGAGAATTGAAAATTCTTGATAATAGTATTGGAATATAAACTTCTCATACAGCTTGTGCATGTGCTGCTCATCCAAAAAGTCCATCAGGCGAACAGAACCATCCTCGGTCGTTTGCAACAGCCCTTGCATCACCATTTGGCAAATCCCAATCAACATGCGATAGGTTTGATTGTTTCGATTGTACTGTATATTCCAGCGGATGCTTCGTATTGGCAGTGTTTGCACGCCTTCAAAGAATACCAGCACACGCCGGAGCGCTTTCTTTCGTTCTGTATCAATTTTGCTGCGCAGCAGAAACAGTATGGTGGTTTTCAACACACGGTTTAGGTCATTATCGACTGAAAAATCATCGTAAGTACATACCAACTGTCCGCGCATTTTGCTTTTCGTTCGAATGGAGTCGGAAAGCTCGATTCTGCCACGCGGAGAGGATAGCGCATCGGTTTGGAGCCGATATTCACGATGTAAGCCGCGCTTGACCTGTATGGCGATCCCTTTGGACAAAATTGCAGCACATAGATCTGCCACATGATGGTAGGGTTCAAATGCCAAATCCCGATAGCCTTGTTCGGACAAAGCCTGAAACGCATAGGACAGCATATAGTAGATGTTTTGAATTGGTATCACGCGATCGCGCCCCTTAACCGGTCGGTCCAATTCTGCACCTTGGACGGTTCGTCAAACCAGTATTCCCGAAGTAACGGGATCAGTTCAAACTCAACGATTTCCTCCAGTTTAGGAGCAATATCGCCATCCAATCCACAGAAGAAGCTGTGACCGATGCAGAATCCTGCACCAAGTGTTTCATCCGATGCAATTGCCTTGTTGAGTTCTTCAACCTGCGCAATCAACTGGTCAAATTTCTCGTTTTCCAATCCCGTCTGATAGACTTGGAAGCCCGCAGTACGGAAACCGGGTTCGAGATCGAAAAATGCAAAGCGACGGCGCAGCGCATAGTCCAGCATGGCAAGGCTACGGTCAGCGGTGTTCATTGTGCCGATGATATAGATGTTTTCCGGCACAGAGAATTGATCGTGATTTGGCAGCGTCACTTTCACTTTTCCACGCTTGTCTTTTTCCACCAGCATGAACAGCTCACCGAAAATCTTGCTCAGATTACCGCGGTTGATTTCGTCGATGATGAAGAAATACGGGTTGTCGCTGTCGCCTTCCGCCTGCTTACAGAAGCTGTAAAACACGCCGGGATTGAGTTTGAACCCGTTCCCATCCGGACGATACCCCATGATGAAATCCTCATAGGCATAGCTTTGGTGGAATTGCACCATGGCCACACGTTCTGTATCTTTGCAGCCCATGATGGAATAGGCAAGACGACGGGCAATAAAGGTTTTGCCGACGCCGGGAGCACCCTGTAAAATAATATTCTTTTTATGGTGCAGCAACGATTTGAGCTTTTGGTATTTCACCGCATCCATATATACTTCTTCGAGGAATTGCGCCGCATTATATGGCGGATAAAGGATCTCAGGCGGTTCTTGGTCGTTGATCTCATCGCTTTCGAACAGTTCACTGAGCTGTTTTACATAGTCTGTGTACGGAGTGATATCGGTCAGCGTTTTCATGGCAGCTTGTCCGGGATGTTGCCATTCACCCTTGTGAGTCCACTCTACCTTGCGGACATTTTTGTATTGGCTGCGGGTAGAATCGAAGAAATACGCCGACCGAACAATGCCGCGCCCAATTACAGTGTGCATGCCCTTTTTGGCAAAGACGATGTCGCCGGGTTTCATTTCGTTGGCAAACTGCCATGTCGCATGAGCAGCCATCTTATACGAGCGACTGGGATCCATCGTTTCTTTCATGCGCTGCTTCATCTCTTCCTTGTTGCCAAACGAACGCAAATCGCCGATTTCATCCCAACCAATCGCCATAATGCCTTGCTCATAGCATTCATCCCAGATTTTTGCGCCATCCCCCGGTGCATACAACCAATATCGAACGGTGTTTGCATCTTCATCCGATATGTCCTGCCGAAAAACAGAAGTTGCTACCGAAGCGATATCGGCCGCGGATGCCTTGTTTTGCTGGTTGATCTCTTCGGAATAACGCCATGCTTCCGCGCTCAATTCCATAAAATCGTGATACGGACAGGTGCCGCTCTGCAAATAGACGCGTATCTTCTCTGTGATTGCAAAATACTTCTCGGCCGGAATTTTGGGCTCGGGAGTGGGCAGTGTGTTGACAATCTCCGCTGGGATTTTTCCAGATTCAAAGATATACCATGTGTTTCGCTGATCCAGATTGAGAAAAACTTTGGGTGCGATCCAGTATAGCCCCATAGTGATCTTACTGTTGCCGTTTCCTCTCTTTTGAATCGTTCGGTCAAAGTACAAGGATAGCTCTGCCTGATTTGCTTCCGTTTGATTGTCTGCATACCGTAGCGCCGCAGAAAACAGCTGCCAAAGATCCTCGATATCATTTTCTCTGCGATAACCGGTGAAATCATAAAACGTCGCATTCTGGTTGTTCAGCACCGGCACGCTGACAAAGGAGGTGGGCAGCGGCGCAGAAATATCAAAAAGTTCTGCCATCGCTGCAATGATCTTTTTTCGGTTATCCTCCCGCTGAGAGCTTTTATTGAACAAGCCAAACACAGTGAAGGGGTCAATGTCCACGATCTGCTGATCTCGTTCCAATGTTGGCATTGCAATTCCGGTGTCTTGATATACCTGTTGGATTTTGCCAATCAAGGTCTGCCGATCATCATGATAAGTGAGTAGCTTACGCGCCAATGCCTGATAAAAATCAACCCAGTCAAATTGCTTTTGACCATCCATTTGCATTTCCCTCCGCACTTTTCTTATGGATAAAATTATAATATAGATCGCTGAGGCGGTCAAACAAATGTCAAGAATCAATGTCTGCATCTTTGGCTATTGCTCCAAGCACCTGGCAAGTACTATACTTGTAACACAAGGAGGTGCAACAGATGGACACCAATATGACGTTCCGCATTGACAGCCAGACCAAGACGCAGATGACGGAGATCTGCAACCGGCTCGGCATGACCCCTTCGACGGCATTCAACATATTTGCAAACGCTTTTGTACGCGCTGGTGGTATGCCGTTTCCGGTCAGACTGGATACTTCGTCGCCTGCCATGACACGGGAACAGATGCTGACCGATGCGGATGCTGTTTTGGAGGATTTTGCGCAGGACTACAAGAAAATGGCCGAATGACTTGGCGCACATCAAGAGCACTTCTGTCCTGAACCGTGCAATCAGGGGCGACACCTTTTGCAAGGCTCATATCCCCGTTTGATCAGTGCTTCCCTCGAACCAGTATAGTCCTCCCGGTTGGACGGTTTGATGTCCTCGACGCTGGAGCAGCTCGGTCGATGGAACTTGCGGGTGTTGTTGTTGAGCACATAGTCCGGTTCATCGGTAGTGGTCTGCTCCGACGGCTCCGTGACAGTTTCTCCGATCAGCGCACTTTCCCCGGTGGCATAGTCGATCTGCACGCCGGGCTGGACGTTATACGCATAGACGCAAAAGCAGATGCCGTTGCCACTGTCCTCCACCGAGTAGGCTTCCATGAGAACACCGCTCGCCAGCAGGTTATCCCCCTCGAAAACCGGTGTCACACGATAGAGCACATGATTGCCGGTCTGCTGCACATAATCTGCGACCTGATTTTCAAACGGCAGCATGCCCTCGATGTTCAGATAGCGCGTACCGGTGATCAGATTGCGCTCATTCGCATTTTCCGCGGTCAACTGATACCCGATCAGGTGGCAGCGATTGTACAGGTATTTGCCGTCTACGCAGTCGTATTTGACCAAGTGCCAGCCGCTCGGTTTGACCTGCCCGATGCTGCCGCGATCCTCGGTCGGCATCAGATCCTGTCCCACACAAGCAAACGCCACGCCACAGCGACCCAGTGCATCCAGTGGGCTGTACGTCTCGAAAGATTGGTCGGTGATCTCGTCGTCTGTGAAAAAGGGGAGATTATCGTTGATCGCCGTATAAGGTTCGCTCGTGTATGGCGGGATCTCCCATTGCGACAGCAGATCTTCATCTGATCCGGCGGGTTGGGCTGCGATGTCCAACTGTGACTGCGTGGTTGTTTTGTCGGCAACATCGACATCCCTGTTTTCTTGCCCGACCTCCGATTTGCAGCCGGACAGCAGCAAGAGCAGGCACATCAGCAATAGGCCAAGGCGTTTTATCAGCTGTTTCATGCGAACGACCCCTTTCTTCTCTCATCCACAATATACTTAGATATTTATACATATTCAAGGGCTTTTCCGAAAACTATACTGGAACATAAGAATAGTTCCGGAGGCCTTGAAATGATCAGTTACGAGCCGCTTTTCAGAACAATGAAAGAAAAAGGAGTCACATCGTACCAGCTGCAAAAGATGGGCTTCAACCGTGCGACCTATTATTCGATGAAATGCGGCAAGAGCGTGTCGACCAACACCATTGACCTTCTTTGTCGGCTGCTCCACTGTCATGTCGAAGATATCATGCAGTATATAGAAGAAAATGACGAAAATCCTCGATAAAGTGGATTTTCGCCATTTTTTGTATTGTACCATTTCGGATGATTGACACACACTGCCTCTTCTTACACCCCTTGTATATCTTTCAATGGTTTTATTATATCATTGTATTGCCATAAAAAGCAGCGTCAGTCCATAAATATTTCTTTCCACCGGTGGTACTCTCTTTATGTAGAGAGGTGGCCTATGGAAACGAAATATCATGAGCAATTTATTAAGTTTGGCCTGAAAGTGCAATACTATCGCAAACTGCGCGGCATGACCCAAGAGACCTTTGCGGAAGCGATCGGCAAGTCGTGGTCGTTTGTCGCAAAAATCGAAAGTCCGACCCGGTCATTCGGCGTGTCGATGGAAACCATGTTTACCATTGCCGATGTGCTGAACATACCGGTTGCAAAGCTTTTTGACGACTAATATCAGTTCTGATAATACCGACATTTGTTGTTTACAGATGTCGGTTTTATTATGCTTCACGGCAGCTCCTCAAATACCATTGTTTGATTTACCTGATATAAGGATAACCTGCAATCGGGTAAATTTCAACGTGGGTTACCCATATTAGAATGGTGGTGATAGGAGAGGTTGCTATGGATATGAAAAACATTATCAGCTACCAAACAGCCGAATATGGATATATCAAAGTCAAATTGGCAGAAGTGCTGGAGCAGCGCGGCATTACACGCAATCGGCTGCGTACACTGACCGGTGTAAAGTACGATGTCATTGACCGTTACTATAAAGGTCAGAATGTTTCACTGGCCGACCTTGATTTTCTGGCCAAATGCTGCTATGTTCTGGATTGCAGCATTTCGGACTTGCTGGAGTATCAGGCTCCGGAGGATGCAGCTCCACATCTATGATATGTTGGCAGATCTTACGCATCAGTCATCGAATGCAGAGACGGACTCAGCAATGACGGCTGATGCCAGAAGTATAGGCAAGAAAACACCTCGTAACCGGATTTTTTCCGACTGCGGGGTGTTTTGCTTTTCAATCGTTAGGTTTGCGACTCAATCAAATGATAATATCCTTCCACATTGGATACCGTCGTCTGCGTCACGGTCCTGAAGGCAGGAAGCAGAGATGCAACACCGGCTCCAAGCGTTGAGAACTGCGAGATCGGCATGCTGATAACCGGCTTGTCCCAAATGTTGGCCCGGGCTTCAAAAAGAATGCCGTCAGCGATTTCGACCAAATCGTGATTGCAGCAGTCTTGTTGTGGCAGGTTTTGTGGGTCGTGCAAATCCAGCTTTTCTTTCATGTTGTATCCGCCCTTTTGACGATATACGGCTCCACTTCTGCTCAACTTGGAGCTGTTGACAAACCCTACCCAATTTTTAAACTGCGTGACAAAATAGAAGAAAAGACAGGGTGGGAAGGATATGCTGACACGGACAGAAGCTAAGCAACTCAGGTTTCATATGATCACGATCGAAGATTTGGTACCGGAAGATCATTTTTTGCGTAAGCTGGAGCGG
>ERZ894214.863-NODE-863-length-10615-cov-6.54138_pt1 | contig 10615 bp, 9 predicted proteins | sample MGYA00380290_ERZ894214 | MGnify/ENA primary metagenome ERZ894214 (study PRJEB32331, sample SAMN06328421) | human gut metagenome | biome: human gut microbiome; feature: stool | host: Homo sapiens | collected 2014-09-19 ... | reverse complement strand
GCCTTGGAGCGAGGCGTGACTGAGAATACATTGCGGTAAAAGTGGACCGCGCACCGCTGGTATTTTGCCTCAGGAAACACTTCGCCAACGGCCTCCAGCATGCCAAGGCGCTTATCGAAAAGCAGCATCGCCGCCCCCCGATGTGAAAATAATCAACCAAGACCGAGGGTTCTGTAAGGCTTCCTTGTTATTCTTTGCCAGCCGCTGCTGGACAAAAACGGGCACAGAAATCTGCCCGCCACCTAGGCGAATTTCTGTTCCTGTTTTACCTTTCCGGCAGGAGCGCATCCAGCGTGCGAGAGCATGCTGGATCGTCCCTGCACAAGCAGGGGGTCCAGAGGAACGTAACTTATCAACAACGCCCTCGCAGCAAGCCTTATCAGCCTGCCGCGAGGGCATTTTGCATTATTTGTGCAGTTTCCAGTATCCTTTGCGGTCGGAACCGATACGCTCAATCAGCCCTGCTTCTTTCAGCTTTTTCAGTCGAGCAGCTACCGTTTTTCTGCTGACACCCAATCGTTCGGCCAGCTGCGGCATGGTATAGCCGGGGTTTTCCGCCAGCAAGGTCAAAACCGTCTGTTCCTTATCAGTCACTTCATCAGTCACCTTTACAGTCACCCGTTCAGTCACCCGGATAACCCGATCCTCCGGCGCGGTGAATTTTATCATAATATCGCCGGGATTGATCGTATATTCCGGCTGCGGCACACCGTCCTTTTCACAGGCAGAGCAGATTTTCTCAATGCCCCTGCCCCAGCTCTCAATGAAGCCCGCCAGATAAAACACATGGGCAATATTGGGATTGTAGGGGCTGGAAGCGTGCTTGCTCATCAGGTTTTCGAGCGTCCAGTTTTCCGGCAGGCACCCGCAGTTTGCGATATACAGCTTATCTTCATATGCGCTGATCTGAATGGGGACGCCGGATTGATACTGCTTGTGGCACAGGGCGTTCAGCAAGGCTTCCCGCAAGGCCTCCTCCGGCACAAAGTAGCGCTCGATTCGCTGCATCCCTTCATAGGTGATTTTGGCCTTCATGTACTTGAGATACACCAGCTCCACAATTTTGTCGATCTGTTCCAGAATGGAGCCGTGGATTTCATCCTGATACAGCAGGTCGGCGTCCGTCTCAAAGTAGCCGATTTTCACATATGCGCCCAGCTGCCATTTCTCCGGGTCTTTGCTGAACAGTAGCATGGCCGCATTGGTCAGATACGGGCCGTTCATCAGGTGCAGCTTCTCCATCAGCGCATCTTTGGGTTCATCCAACACGCTTTGGTCAATGCGTCCCTTTTTTGCAGCCCATTGTTTGAAGCGAGCAACAACTCCATCGTCCACATCATTCATCGAAAAAGCCGGGAGCGGTAAATTGTCCCAGGTTGCGCCACGCTTGCGCATGAGGAAGGCTTCCAACGCCGGGCCGGTCAATATTTGCCGGGTGCTGCCGCTGCGGTAGTAGTAGACGCCCTTGCAGGAGATGCCGATGGGATACGGCGGCACATCGATCTCAATGTATTCCTTGCTGTCCTCATCCAACAGGTTGACGCCGACAATAATGCCCATCGCGTCCCGGATTTTGTTGGGGATGTCCTCCAGCAGCTTGCGGGCATTGGGCAGGCCCACGACGTTTCCCTCATCGTCGCAGCCGATATAAAGTTTCCCGCCCTGCGCGTTGGCGTAGCCGCAAACCCATTCAAGATATTCGTCTTTCCATCTGCTTTTCCATTCCGTGTTCTGGCTCTCAGGCATTTTCGTCACCGTCCTGTTCTTTATGTTTTCCCCGGCTCTTATAGACATTATACTGGTTCTTGCACCGTGCGCTGCAAAAAGCGGCATTTGCGCGGCTGGATATGAACACTTTCTGACAGTGTTTGCACAGCCGCAGCGGCTTGGTATCGTCCACCAGCATAAAGCTGAATATCATCTGGATGCCCAGCAAAAGCGAGTGGAAGTCCCAGTAAATCGTCGGTTTTTCCAGCAGCTCGATGTGGTAGCTGGGCGCGATCCCGCCAAAGGCTGCCATCGCCTTGCGGTACAGGTTCCGGGTGCCCTCGTCGATGGAATCGTAGTCATGGTAGTACAAAATAGAGGTTGTCAGCGTGAAGGCCCAGTCTTTGAGCTGTTGGGCGACCCATTCATAGGGTTCCGCATACTCCCGCTGGAAGCTCATGGTTTTTGCCATAGGCTCGTCGGCAAAGGTCATAGTCAGCGCAATCATCGTGCGGTCGCCGGAAACCGTCCAGTCAGATTCCACACCCTTTTTCACAACATCTAACTGATCAAAGGGATAGAACAACGCCAGATATTCCTCCGTCTCCATCGTCTCCGCCTTGATGAAGTGGTTCTTCGGCAGATAGACCGCCTCATAATCCATGAAGGATGGCGTGGTGGGCAACGCCGTCATCAGTCCCAGCAGGCCGTACTTGGTGACAAATTCCAAAATTGCCGCATCCACGTCCACATCCGTCCTGCGGCCCATCATCAACATCCCCACATTGAGGGCATCCAGCACCATGCCGGGCATTTCCTTCATGGGGTTGTACACATCGGGCTTCGCATCTTTGGCCGGTGTGATGTACCGCTTTCCATCGGCGGCGGTTTTCAGTTCATAGCGGTCATACCGCACCCAATGGGAACGAGACTGCTCAAACAAGTTTGTCATGGCCTCACCCCTATACAATGTAACCCGTATCTATATTAACCATATTACCATTCTATCAGCCGTCCTTGCCATCGTCAAGGGCGGCTTTTTTCTTGCTCAGTTTGGTCTTGTTTTCGCGGCGTATCACGGCATCTTTGCCTTTTTCACCCAACAGCGCGGTATATTCCTCCATGAACTGCCGTTCCCGTAAGGTCAGGCTTTTGCCTTCATCCTGCATCTGGCAGAGATGGGCATACAGCTTCTTTTGCAGTTTCTTTCGGATGGTGTTGCGCACCTTGCGGATATTGCGGTCAGACTGGCCGCGCAACTGCGCCAGCCTGGTGGTGCTGTACAACCGAATCGAGAGAAAATAGAGGATCTCCTTGTGTTCCTCGCTCAGATCCTCAATCATCTGGGATAGAAACGCATTGGAAGTCAACTGGTGCATCTCGTAGGGGCAGTCAAAGAGAACGTCCAGAAAGTTGCCGCTGCACAGTTGCCGCACCGCCGGATTGTTCAACCAACGCGGTATGATCTTCGGCTCAGGCACCGCTTGATACTCCAACGGCACATCACCCCGCAGGTTTTCGTGATCCCTTTCCCGGCGCTCCCGGTTGCGGTCGAGCTTGTTCCACTCCTCTACCACAATGGCGAAGTTCTCCGCCGTCCGGGCGGCATCCTCCAACCGGCGCAGTGCCTCGGCCCGCAATTCCCGTTTCAGCCGCTTTGCGCTGGTGGGCGCGGCTTCTTCCTCTGCGTCCTCCAGCTCGGTGTCGTAATCAATGGGCCGCTCGTCCTGCTCCAGCTCGCTTTCCAGCTCTACGGCGCGTTCCAGCTCCAGCTCCTGTGCCAGTGCATCGTCCACCAGGGCGTCGTCCCAACCGGCGAAGCCATCCGCCGCATCCAGCAGGCTGTCATCGTCCAGTATCAGCGCCATGACCTCGCCTCCCCAAAAATATTTTTGTGCTTCTGGGAAAATGGTTCCGTTTTACACCCGCTTTTTCTCCTATCAGCAGAAGAAGTAATCTAAATAACTGATTAACAGATTACATTCGTGCTGATGATAAGGAGAAAGGGGGACTGTTCCATGTGGATTGAATACGGGTAGCTGCGCAGTTTGACAGTTACATAAAACGGAACCATTTACATTATACAACGGCTGCGCCGAAGGCGCAAGAAAGTTTCAATGGCGGAAACGAAAGGCATCTTTTTGGCACAGCGCATTGGCAGGACAATCGATAAGGAGGAGAACAAGATGAATTTATTTGAACTTGTAAAAGCATCCGTTACAGTGAAGCAAGCCGCCGAACTATATGGCTGCAAGGTCAACCGGGGAGATATGATCTGCTGCCCTTTCCACGATGACCGACATCCCAGCATGAAGCTGAACAGGGATTATTTCTACTGCTTTGGCTGCGGGACCACCGGGGACGTGATTGACTTTGTGGCGCGGCTGTTTGGCCTGAGCGGCTATGAGGCTGTAAAGAAGCTGGCCTATGACTTCGGCATCGACCCGGACAAGCCCCCGGCAGCGGTAGCAGTGAACAAACCGTACCCACTGGCGCGGGTCTTCCGTAACGATGAGATGTACTGTCAGCGAGTGCTGTGTGATTATCTTCACCTGTTGGAACGCTGGAAGTTCGAGTATGCCCCGCAATCACCGGAGGACGAACTGGATGACCGCTTTGTGGAGGCGTGTCAGATGATGGAGTGTGTAAACTACTTGTTGGACGTTCTCATGTATGCAGAATTAGAACAACGTGTGAAGGCGGTGGACACGCTGCTGGAGGATGGCAACATCGCCGAGCTGGATGAGCGGCTCAAGCGTCTGGAAAAGGAGGTGCCACACCGTGGCGAAGAACGAGCAATCGCGTGAGGTCAGCCAACCCATCTGGTTTGACGGCAAGCATATCAACGAGGCCCTGTTTTGTGATGATTTTCTCAGCAGACACAAAATCATCTACACAAACGGGGCTTTTTTCACGCCTGACGGTCGAGTGACTGATGAGTTGCCTTTGCGTGGAGAGATTTTTGAGGAACTGAAATGCTGCGCGGTTAGCAATATTCCCCGCAAAATCAGCAACATTGTGGAATTGATGAAGCTGGCGGCGCTGGTGGAGGATTTTCCGCCGGAGACCGACCGCATTCATCTGGCGAACGGGACGCTGTTCCTTGACGGCAACTTCATAGAGGGCAAGCCGGAGATCGTTCGCAACCGCCTGCCAGTGGCCTACAATCCCGAAGCCCCCACACCGACCCGCTGGCTGGCTTTTCTGGACGGGCTGCTGTACCCGGAGGACATTCCCACTTTGCAGGAATATATCGGCTACTGCCTGATTCCCAGCAACAAGGGCCAGCGTATGATGGTTATTAAAGGTAATGGTGGCGAGGGCAAGAGCCAGATCGGCGCGGTGTTGTCCGCTCTGTTTGGAAGCAACATGAAAGATGGCAGCATCGGTAAAATTTCCGAGAACCGCTTTGCTCGCGCCGACCTGGAACACATCCTGCTGTGTGTCGATGACGATATGCGGATGGAGGCGCTGCGCCAGACCAACTATGTAAAATCCATCGTCACCGCCCAGGGCAAGATGGACTTGGAGCGCAAGGGCAAGCAGAGCTACCAGGGGTGGATGTCTTCCCGTCTGCTGGCGTTCAGCAACGGAGACTTGCAGGCCCTTTTTGACCACAGTGACGGCTTCTACCGGCGGCAGTTGATTTTGACCACCAAAGAGAAACCTGTTGACCGCGTGGATGATCCCGACCTTTCCGAAAAGATGAAGGCAGAAATCGAGGGCATTTTCCTCTGGGCCTTTGCGGGATTGCAGCGGCTGGTGGCAAACAACTTCAAGTTCACCGAGAGCCAGCGCACCAGAGAAAACCGGGAATCCGTCAAGCGGGACAACAACAATGTGTTCGATTTTCTGGAATCCGAGGGCTATATCCGGCTGAAAGCGGATGCAACGATCAGCTCCAAGGAACTGTATGAGGTGTACCAGATTTTTTGCGCCGAAAACGGTTTGACTGCGCTAAAGCCCCGCAGCTTCAGCGATGCCGTGATCGCCAGCCAGGGCAAGTACAATCTCGAATACTGCAACAATGTGACCAACGCCGCCGGTCGCCGGGTGCGCGGATTTTTCGGGATCGAGGCGCTGGTGCATCCGAATATATCGGTGTTTTCCGGTGATTCGCTGCGTACGTACGTACCGAGGGACAAGCCGGAGGGATTGTCGGGCTGAGCCGCTGTACGTACGTACGCAGCGGTTCGCCCCATTCTCTTGCTGTATAATTACACCAGGCCGTGCGGCTGGCCGATGCCCTGGGGTACGACATCGTATGGCAGCGCCGCGCCAAACAGTGACCCTCGTTCCCATCGAAGAAACAGCAGATTCTGAGATGGTTTGGCTGGGAGAATCCGGCGGATTGTCCTAGCCCGTGGGCGGCAGTATTGAAGCAAAGCTGCCGTCTATACCGGCTTTTTCGGCTTGCGGGCACTACGGCACTACGGGTAAGCCGAAAAAAGCGGAAGGCTTCCGCAGAAGCCGCATGCCCCCTCGGAGAGCCCACGGCACTTTGCAGCCCTTCGGGATGAAAGTGTTATAGTGGGTTATTACACTTCCCGCAGGAAGTGCATCCCCCGTCCCGCAGCCGTTCACGCCCCAACGAAAGGAGTTGATTTTTATGGCCAGGAACGATGGAATCGACCGTACAAGCGCCAGAAATGTAGATGTCCCGGACAAGGACATCGGCAACACCCAAAAGCACAACGAACGGGAAAAGGACAGCTACCGCAACCCCGATATTGTCCCGGAACGCACCCCGCTGAATATCCACTTCAAAGCCCCCACCGCCAGCTACACGGAGATGTTCCAGCAGATGGAGCAGGAAAAAATCATCTCTACACGCGGGCTGAAACCAGATGCCATCCACTTTGGAGAGCTGATCTTCGATGTGAACTCCGCCTACTTCCACAACCACGGCGGCTATGAATTTGCCAGGCAGTTTTACGCCGACGCCTACAGAGCCGCCGTGGAGATCGTGGGCGGGGAGCAGTATATCCTCTCCGCCGTGATGCACGCTGATGAGATCAACCGGGCCATGTCCGAGGCGCTGGGCCAGGAGGTGTACCACTACCACCTCCATGTGGTCTATGTGCCGGTGGTGGAAAAACAGATCCTCTGGAGCAAACGCTGCAAGGACAAGTCTCTGGTAGGCACGGTGAAGGAGACCGTCATGCAGGTCAGCCGGAGCAAGAAATGGATGTCCAAGCCCGCCCTCGACGCCGATGGAAACCCGGTCTTGCAGAAAAATGGAAAACCCGTCTTGAAAAAGTCCTACAGTGTGCTGCAAGATGATTTTTTCCATTTTATGCGCACCGCCGGGTATACCGATGTGGAGCGCGGCGAGCGAGGCAGCACCGAAGAGCACCTGACCGTGACCCAGTTCAAGGTACAGGCGGAGCAGCAGCGGTTGGAGGCTGTGACCGCCCAGGTGGCCCAGGCGGAGCAGACGCTGAGCGCCACTGAGGCCGCCGCGCAGAAAAAAGCAAAGGAGCTGAAATCCCTCCAAAGCCAGACCAAAGAACAGCGCACGGTCGCCCTGACCGTACAGGAGGTCCAGTCAATGGGCAAGAAAAATCCCATTACCGGAAACATTTCACTGACGCCGCAAGAGTGCGACACATTAAAATCCTACGCTGTCAATAGTATCACCGTCAAGGCGGAGAATGGCAGGTTGCAGGAACGGTTGGCTTCTGCCCAAAAAAGCGCCGCGATTTGGAAAAAGCGGTATGAATCGCTGAACGAAAAATATCAGGAACTAAAAAAGAGCGTCCAGCCCTATCTGGACGCCGTGAAGCTCGCACCGGAGAGGGTGCGGGCTTTTCTTGCGGCCATTTTGACCCGCACCCAGCAAACAAGACAGCATGAGCAGCCTGTCCGCCGCCGCGGGCAGGATATGGAACTTTGATCGATGGAGGTCACTATATGAAAAAACAAAACGATTTTATCAACGAAATGGACGATAAGTATATCGACATCGAATCCTGCTTTGACCCGGTTTTTGAGCCGCCGGCAGAACTCCTGGAAGAATGGAGCAAGCGGTATGAGGGGCCGGAACCGACCTTGGAAAACACATCGTTTTATGTCGTTGGCCCGGATGGCACGAAGTATTTCTACTGTGGGAATCTCTGCATCAAAATCTCTGAGCATTTTGCGGATGGAGGCAAGCAGATGGACGAGCTGGTGGAGGACGCCGTCCGCCACCATGCAGACCGGGACAGCAACGCCCCGGCCTTTTTGAATGCCGTTTAAGCGCACAAAGAGCAATGATTGATCGTTGAATCGCCCCCACGCTTACAGTATAATAGACATAGAAGTATTGTAAGCGTGGGTTGTTTCAACGCAAAGGAGGATATTACCAGTGAAACAACCGAACAATACGAAAACCAAAATCTACAGCACCGCTTTGTATATGCGTCTGAGCCGCGATGATGAAAATTTCGGCGACAGCGTCAGCATTGAGACCCAGCGCACCATCCTGCAAAAGTTTGCCGCCGAGAACGGCCTGCCCGTCTATGGCGAGTACGTGGACGACGGATGGAGCGGCACCAATTTTGACCGCCCCAGCTTTCAGCGTATGATGCGCGATGTGGAAGATGGCAAGGTGAACTGCATCGTAACCAAAGACCTCAGTCGGTTTGGACGTGAACACGTGATGATGGATTATTATCTGGAGTTTGTGTTCCCGGAGAAACAGGTCCGCTATATCGCCATTGCCGAGAATGAGGACACCGAAAAGGGCTTGTCTGAGTTTGTGCCGTTCAAGAATCTGTTCAACGAGTGGTTCGCCAAGGACACCAGCCGCAAGGTAAAGAGCGCGCTCCATGCAAAATTTGAAAAGGGAGAACGCATATTTGCCTATGCCCCGCTGGGATACAAGCGCCACCCGGAGATCAAGAACACGCTGACGCCGGATGAGGAAACCCGCTGGATCGTAGAGAAAATCTTCGATTTGGCTGTTCATGGCGCTGGCGCGGCCAAGATCACCCGCATTTTGATTGCGGAAAAAGTGCCCACCGCCGGTTGGCTGAACTACAAGCGGTACGGAACCTTTGCCAACATTTACGCCGGCGCGCCGGAAGAAAAGTCCTACGCCTGGACAATTGCACAGGTCAAAAGTATCCTGAAAGATGAAACCTATATCGGCAACAGCATCCACAATAAGCAGACCAACATTTCTTACAAGAACAAGAAAAAGGTCCGCAAGCCGAAAGAGGAATGGATTCGTGTGGAAAATACCCATGAAGCCCTTGTCAGCAAGGATGTCTTTGACCGGGTGCAGGAGCTGATCGAGACGCGCCGCCGCAAGCAGAAAGACGGCACGACACAGATCTTCTCCGGGCTGGTGAAGTGCGCAGACTGCGGCTGGTCGCTGGCGTTTGGCATGAACAATCAGAACAAAAAGCCCTATGGTCACTACCATTGCAGTAACTATGGCCAGGGTACCGGACACTGCACCATGCACTATATCCGCTATGATGTCCTTTATACCTACGTCCTGGCACGGATTCAATATTGGTCTTACCAGGCACAGATGGACGAGGGACGCCTGCTGCAAAAGCTGCTGAAAGCCGGTGACAGGGAGCGCACGGCAAGCCAGAAAAAACAGGCAGCGGGGCTGAACAAGGCAGAGAAGCGCAAGGCCGAGCTGGACCGCCTGTTTGCCAAGATGTACGAAGATTGGGCCGCTGGGCGCATCACCGAATACAACTTCAATATGCTGTCCCAGCGGTATCAGACCGAGCAGCAGGAGCTGGCGGAAAAGATCGAAAAGCTGAACGCCGACCTTGCCGCCCAACAGCAGAGCGCCGTGGACGCCGAAAAATGGGTGAACCTGATCAAGCAGTATGTGAATCCCACGGAACTGACCGCCGAACTGCTGAATGCCTTGATCGAGAAGATTGTCGTTCATGAAGCCGTAAAAGACGAAAGCAGCACCCGCACCCAGGAGATTGAAATCTACTACCGTTTTATCGGCAAAGTGGAGTAAAAACGCAAATAAACCATTTATCTCTTTAAGTTGGGGAAACCGGCGCGAGCTACCCGGATATCACGCTGCTTGCCCCGCTTGCCCGCGCGCTCGGACTGACCGTGGATGCGCTGCTCGACTTCCGCACCGCGCCGACCGACGAGGAGCTCAAAAAAATCACAGCGCACCTGCGGGAAATATTCGACGGGCAGGGCTTTGCCGCGGGCCGGGACGCGCTCGAGGAAGTGCTGCGCGAATACCCCACAAGCGGCGCGCTCAAGCTGGTCGCCGGCGGCCTGTATTATCATTACCTCGCCTCCGCCCTCCTGCAGGCGGATGATACCGATCAGACAGCAGAGGAGATCAGCGAGCGGTGCCTCCAGCTGTTCGAGCAGGGAGAGCGCGAATGCACGGATGTACGCGAAAAGCTGAGCGCCCAGATGCTGCGCATCAATACGCTCACCATGCTCGGGCGTTATGAGGAAGCGGAGCAGCTGATCGAGGCGCTGCCGGCAAAACAGGTCGTCGATCCTGACGTGCTGCGGCTCAACCTGTACCTTGCGCAGGGGGAACTGGATCAGGCCGAGCAGCTCGCGCGCCGCGGCCTGCTCTCCCGCGTCTGCGACGTGTCCGGCGCGCTGATGAGCCTGTCCACTGTGGCGCGGCGGCAGCACCGTTTTGAAGAAGCCGCCGCTCTGATCGACGCCTATGCCTCTGTGGACGCCCTGTTCGGGCTGGACCGCTCGAACGGCGAAATGCTGCGTCTGATGCTTGCGCTTGATCAGGGCGACACCGCTGCGGCGCTCGACGCGCTCGACCGCTACATCGACGCCCGCCTCGCCTATTCGCTTGACTACCGCGATAACCCCTTCTTTGCCGGGGTGCAGACCACGGTTCCCTCCCCGCGCGAGATCGCCGCAACCCAGCGGCTGATCCTGCGCTCACTCGAGG
>ERZ894214.856-NODE-856-length-10647-cov-7.88331_pt1 | contig 10647 bp, 10 predicted proteins | sample MGYA00380290_ERZ894214 | MGnify/ENA primary metagenome ERZ894214 (study PRJEB32331, sample SAMN06328421) | human gut metagenome | biome: human gut microbiome; feature: stool | host: Homo sapiens | collected 2014-09-19 ... | reverse complement strand
GTTTCCAACGGGCAAGCTCGTCTGCCATTGTGCGGGTCAGCGGAATCGTGCGGCGGGAGTTTTTCGTTTTGGGTGTACCGAATACGATTTCGGTTTTGTTTTCGCCGCCGTGGGCTTCGTACTTGGCAAGACGGTTGATGGTACGGCGTACATGAAGCTGGGCGGTGGAAAAGTCGATGTCCTCCCATTTCAGTGCCAGCAATTCACCCATGCGTAATCCGGTACACAAGTCTAAGCGGATAAACACGCCGTAGCGGTGGCGGTAGCTGGCTTGCACCAGCGCCCGCTGCTGATCGTTGGTAAAGACTACGATTTCGGGTTTCTCTCCGCTGGGCAGGGTCACGGCATCGCAGGGATTGTACACTAACAAGCGCTCCTTTACGGCCTGCTGTAAGCACTTGTGCAATGCCATGTGGTAGTTGCGCAAGGTCTTGGGGGATAAGCCTTCCTCGCGGAATTTGTAGTTGTAAAACTCCTGCAAGGTGTGCGGCTCTAACTTCTTTAATAAAATCTTTCCCAGTACACAAAAGTGCTTGTTGAGATAACTGCGGTAGCTGGCATAGGTGGACTGTTTAACGGTATCTTTCATGTAGGTGTCCAGCCAGTATTCATACCACTCTCCCAGTGTCACGGACATCGGATCGCGCCAGCCCTGTGTGCGGACTTCATGGGCTTGCTGCTGCAAAATGGCGATTGCCTCTTGCCGGGTGTTGCAGCAGGTGGATGTACGCCGGGAGTTTCCCATAGTTAAAGATACCACACCCAATATCACAAACTCACGCTTAAACAATATTCCTTAGTCAACCACATACAATAACAAATACAAAAAAGCTGGAAGCAGGCTTAATTTTGCTCCCGGCTTTTCTTTATTGTTTTGATGAAGTCGTTCAATGATACTTGTTTTTGCTATCTGCTTACATAATGTGCATACTTGTCACTTGTGTTCTGATATATCTGTCCCTCTTATTGCCTAAACTCATATTAAGGGTGTGATATATCCAAGTGCAATAGCCTTGTTATAGGCTTCGATAGCATTTTTAGCCCCCAGCTTATCATAGATGCTTTGGATATGGTTGTAAAGTGTCCGTTCACTGATATACAGTTCTTGCGCTATTTCATGCTTTGTTTTCCCTGTTCCAATCGCCTTAATAATTTCCGCTTCACGATCTGTCAGGGGATCTAATAAAGGGGGCGTAGTGGACTTGTGACCTTTACTAATAGCTGTGAGTTTTTTTACCAACTCGTCAGCAGAAGCAGACTTATCAATATAACTTACGGCGCCTTTTTTAAGTGCCTCCTGTCTATAAACTGGCATATCATAAGAGGATAGCATAACCACCTTTATTTTTGGCTTTTTACTATATATCGTTTCTATCAGATCAATGCCAGAACTTTTTGACTGCTCTCTTAGGTTGACATCAAGTAATACAATGTCCCATTCGTCTACGGAAAGAATATTCCAAAACTCTGTTTCATTACTTACATAGCGACAGATAGAGATTTCATCCCAATCTTCCAGAAGTTTGCTTAAACTCTCTCCAAATATCCTGTGATCATCAAATAGTAATATCTTCATTTTTTCTCCCCAAAACTGCCGTTGCAGTTAAAATACCATCTTTCTCTAAATACTGAATGTTACCACCATTCCCATTTATCAACACCGTCAAGAACAGCATACCACCTTTGGAAGAAAGAATATTTTCAATGTCATTTGGTTTCGCTCCATCATTTTGACAGGTAATTACGAGTCTACTTTCTTCATTTAGCGCGATTTCCAAATGAATAAAAGTAGCGGCAGCGTGTTTATAAACATTGTTGACAAGTTCTTTGATTATCTGCATAGTCTGTTCCAAACTGTTATCTTTTTTCAAAGCAATCCTTGCTTCGCTGTCAATCGTGAAATCTACAAGTATATTCTTCTTTGGGTACAGCTTCTTAATCGCGTCAAGCATATATCCGATATGTTCCCATGAAGCATACCCCGAAAAGATATTAGAGGAATAGAAATTCATCATATTTCTTACCCGCAATTCCAAATCAGACAATATCCTTTTTGTTTCATCAACATCTGGTGAGCGAAGCGACAGGAGATTTTTGGCACCTCCAATGTCTTGAAGCACATCGTTATGAAGCAGTCTTGAGAAATCTTCCCTCTCATTTGCAATATAGTTCGTTAATTCATAATACTTTGTCAACTCCTTGTAACGGGCCTCCATGTCGCCAAGATGAATGACAGCAAAAGCCTCAAATAAAAGCATTATAAGCTGAAAAAATACATTGACTTGTAGGGTGGACAAATCAAAGCAATAAAGTACGACTGTAAACAAGGGAATCATAAGAGCGAGGACATATCTTGCTTTCCTCTGGGCAATCGGAAGAATATTAACCTGTTTCAAATTTATATATTTATAATCAAGGAAAATTCCCACGAACATTCCAATTAACATAGTTATCGCAGGTAGAATTCGGAAATTGAAAAACGACAGTATGATAGACGCAATTCCAAACAGCAAGCGAACCATTTTTCCCCGGCTTGCGTCAGTTCTTACCAGCATTATTCCGATAATCAATGCAAAAACCAGAAATGCACCCGTGTATAAGGTGGAAAATCCATCATACATCAGCGCCGCAATAAAGGAAACAGAAAGCAGGTTCCAGCCACATTCAGATATTGTTGCCTTTTGCAGTGATGTCATTACATGAAGATAGAGCAGATTGAAATAACAAAGCAAGACGGCAATCGACAATAAGTTGATGGCTCCGTCATTCGCAATTCCTTTATGTGTTCTATCCAATATAACCCATAAAGTCACAATACCCGCATGAAGAAACAGATACGGATAGAAGCGTTTATCCTGCATAGCCCCCCTCCTTTCAGCTAAAATTCATTATGTTAGTAATATGATGATACGATCCGTTCTTTAGTCATCAGACATAAACCACACGCAGTCAAAACTATTATACTCACTGGAGAAAATAGTAGCAACACCCACACATTATTCGTTTTCATAAATATCCCACATTTTAAGACAACCAGCAAAATATGAAGCAGTGTTGCAAAGATAGGAATACTCTTAAACCAGTTCATATTTCTAATCCAGAGAATCAAAACATTTATAAATGCCGAATACAATATGCTAAGGATCAGAAAATAGGTGCTTAATAACAAGATAAGGTTTGGCAGGCGAATGGAAATCATCAAAAGTAGAGGAAACAAAAGGATCAGCGTTCCAATCCATAGTGATAGCAGATTCTCCTTAACAATACTTGAGATTTTAATACCATTAGCAAGTTTCCATTCTATTCTCTTTGTGATTTTTTCTTGCTGCAACATATCCTTGCTTATTTCTCCGGCAAAAAAGATAAATAAGCACAGGTATCCATCAAGCATAAAATACTTTATATCAACACCAAATACAATGTTCTCTGAAATATCCCCAAAGTTCATCAGAAAGATCATGCCGAAGATAGCTGCTACCGCACTCATAAATATAAAATTCCAGTTCAATACCCTTTTAAGGTTTAAGGTTATCAAACCCATTCGCCATCCCTCCTGATAACTGTTTCGTTGCTCATGTGCCGAGCCTTAAAGAAACTTAATAGTACAAACATCATGCAAAGTGCAACATCAACCACAATAATCAAATAGTCAATTCCTATATGATGTTGATTCACAAGCTCTGTAATTCGTTCTGCCGACATCGCAATCAAATAAACCAGTGCAAAATTACCAAAGAACAGAACATTTTTGAACAGTTTTACTCGTTTCACATCCAGTACAATGATATTCAAAGCGACAATCTCACAAAAACTAAGTACAAGAATACTAAGATAAACGCATACGATCCGCCCAAAGCTCATTGTCCAGTCGGTAAAGTAATAGCAACTCATAAAAACAAAGAACGGGATAATACCAGAAAAGCGGAAAATCTGTATCGAATACTGTTTTATAATCTCTTTTACCGCAATTCCAGAAGCTGCAAAAAATTCAATTCTCCGGCTTAACTTATCCTTTGCTGTCAAATCTACAATCATAGCACCGGATTGCAGGGAGGTAAGACCCAAAATAACCGCATAGAGCATTAAGACTAAATAATCTTCTCCCTTAGACTGCAAGGCGTCCATCTGCATTGCAAAGCTCATAAAAGTTGCCAGAATGGCAACAATCGCAGTATCAATTAGGAGGCTTTTGCTTCTGGTAAGATAGTAGACTGCGCCTTTTCCCATGTTACTCATACCGATTGCCCTCCTTAATAAAGATTTCTTCCAATGATTGTCCTTGCATTTCTTGAATACCCATATCAAACAGCAATCTGCCATTTTTAATCATAGATACATCATCAGCACACTTTTCAATCTCGCTAAGGTCATGTGATGTAATAATAACCGTTTTTCCGTCAGCTTTTAGAGCCTCTATCAAACTACGGATTTCTACTCTGGATATGGGGTCTACACCCGATGTTGGTTCATCCATGAACAGAATATCCCGTCCCATCATAATAACAATCAAGAGGGACAGTTTCCTTTTCATCCCTTTAGAATAAGTGCTAACACGCTTTCCTAAATGCTCGGTCAATCCTAATTGCGTACAATAACTGTCTGAACGATCATTTATTTCAAATCCAAAGTATTTCCCAAAAATTCTCAAATTTTCAAGACCAGTCTGTTCTTCATACAGATAGTCATTTTCAAGCTGCATTGCATATTTCCCTACAATGTTGATTGTCCCTGCATTTGGCTGGTATACCCCTGTAATCAAGCGTAGCAGTGTTGTCTTTCCAGAACCGTTCGGGCCAATAATCGCATGGATTGTATTTGCTTTTACATTCAGGCTAAAATTCTCAAACAAAACTCTGCCACCAAAACCTTTTTTTAAGTTCTTTACTTCAATCGCATTTTGAATCTCAGACATATTTTTTGCTCCTTTCATTTGGTGCTCCACCATATAGGTATAGTGTATAAAACGAAGAAGCGTTTTGCATGAGTAATTACTGCAATTTCGATACTGCCATCAGGCAAATGTCACAGAAACCTCACAACGAGAAAAAATTTAGTATTCAGTCAGCTTCACAATTACATTACTCTGCTGATACAGCCAGTCCGCAAATTCTTTCGGGCTGGCTGTTCCTGTTTTTACAGCCTTTTTTCTCTGTAAGGCTTCTTTCTTAAAGTCGGAAAAGGCAGCCTGTATTTTTTCCAGACGGTCAGCCGGAAAGCCTGCGGTATTTTTTACCCGGTTTATTTTGTTGCGCCAGTTCTGGCATTCATTTTTATAAAGCAGGTCATAGTTATTTTCTCTTGCCCTTTCGTCAAATTCCCGCTTGTTTTGAAGCGCCTGTGCTTTTCGGCAATTGTCGCTGCACAGCTCATACCGCTGGCTCTTTGCCAGAAAATATTTTCCACAGACCTTGCACCGCCGGAAGCAAAGCCCCCAGTCATTCAGCCTGTTCAGATAATAGGTAATCAACGGGTAGAGGGACGCATAGGCAGACACACATTCTTCTGTGCGCCGGTTGTCCGGGAACCAGAGGTCAAGCCGGGTATCTTCTGACGGTGCGCCTTTGAAATAAAGGCTGCCAGCTTGAAAATGTTTCGGTTTTCCTGTCTCCCTGTCAAAGCTCATGGTTTCGTTATGGAATACCCCGGTCAGGCTGCTCATTTTATCCATGAAGCGGTCACAGGCAGCGTTACGGTCACGGGGTTCTCTGGCAAGCAGATAGCTGTTCCAGATACGGAACGCCACATACATTTTCAGAGGGTCGTTGCTAAGATATTTCTCCCAAAGAAATTCGCTTGCCGCCTGCTCCAGCTCCGGCTGTTCCCATCGGTTGGAGTGGAGGGCTTGCCGCAGCGGAGAAAGCCCGTATAAGTTCCAGTCTCTGTCCGTGTCACGCTCAAAGTTTATCAAAAAAGTTCCCAGTGGGCGTGTCATATCACAAAGCACCTCTGCGTTTTGGCTCCCGTTCAAACGGAAGCGGATCTGCTGTTCTTCCCCAATCAAAATCCGTTCTTTCATTTTCTTCCTGTCCAGCGTCAGGACAAACAAAATCCTTTCAAAACATGGCTCATGCCGTATAAATTGATTCTCCATCCCTATCCCCTGCCTTTGTTTATGGTAATTATATAATTTAGTTATATCCATTACACTCATGGTATCGCAGAAGCATTGTTTTGTCAAGGATAGTCCGCTATGATGATTGCAGTTGGTAATTTCGTACCAAACAGTACTTTGACAAGTGAATGACCGTCCAAAAAGGATATGACCGGCAGGAGAAGTGACGCATCCGGCGCACCAATGCAGGGAAACACCGCAGGAATGGGGCAGGAAAACGGATTTTGGGGAGAACGGCAACAGGAAGCATTTTAACCTATTTGATTTATGGGAGGAACAGAATGAACGATAAAAAGAGATTGAACAGCTACGAGGATTTACCGCTGGTTCTGGATGTGGCGGACATCCAGCGGATTATGGGAATTTCAAGAGCGAGCGCCTATGAGCTGGTACACACCCCCGGCTTTCCGGCGTTCCGCAGGGGCAGGCTTATCAAGGTCAGCAAGATTGCTTTCTTTGAATGGATGGCAAAAGGCTCCGAAACCGTACCGGGAAGTGACAAATAAGCGTGAGGTATCATTCCCTGACTGCAATACTGCCGCACTTTCCAAAGGGGCATACAGAGGGAAAAAACCTTAAAAATGATACCGAGACGCTACACCAAAACAGCCTATCTGCGTACATCAGATAGAAACGGAGAAAGGAGCCGGTTATGGCAAGAATGAGCAACAAGCGACGGCTGGAATGGTCTTTCTTCTTAAATGACCGCAGCCGTATCACTTACAACGAACTGTGCCGGAAATGCCAGCACGAATGTAAACAGAGCTTCCGGGCGGTTGTGGTTGACTGCCCGAAGTATCTTTCCAAGCGTTCCAAGAAAAAGGACAAGACTGCCGGAAACGGCAAAATCCCTTAGGAACTAAGGGCGCACTTCTATACATAGTCTAAAGACCATGTATCGTGCGTCCTGCGGAGCTTACCTCTGCCGCTGATAAAATCAGCAATCCGAGGTCTGCGTTCGCTTCGCTCCGACAAGGTGGCTACACCCCCTTGCGCCGCTAAAGCGGCTATCCCCTGTGTACCCGCCGAAAAGAGAAATCCGCTCTGCGGTTTTCCCTTTCCATCGGGTTTTATAGAAGCACTGACACACGGACTGTCTGCGGATGGTCTTTCTTTATCTTATAGGCAAAGGATGTGAGAACATGGAAAAATCTTTGGAACAGTTAAAGCAGGAATATAAAAAAACCACTGTCCTGCTGGAACGGGAAAAACGGAAAATGCAGCGTTTGAAAAACCGGCAGGCGTATCTGGAAAGCGGTTCCCGGAAACAGAGGACGCACCGGCTGATTACCCGTGGGGCAGCCGTTGAGAGCATTGCGCCACAGACAAAGGAGCTGACCGAAACGGAATTTTATTCCCTCATGGAAAGCATTTTGAATCTGCCGCAGGCGGAGCATTTCATCCGGTCTGCCGTAGAAAACCACGCTCGTATTTCCGGGCAGGAGAGAGGCGGTGACTAAGGATAGCACTTTATCATTTTTCAATCGCACAGATCAAGCGCAGCGCCGGTCAGAGCGCCATTGCCAGCGCAGCCTACCGAGCCGGGGAGCGTCTTTACAGCAGCTACTATGGAGAAGTCAGCGATTACACCAAAAAGGGCGGCGTGATCGCTTCGGAAATCATGCTGCCGCCCCATGCGCCGGAAATATATCTTGACCGGGCGACTCTCTGGAATGCTGTGGAGAGCTGCGAGAAACATCCAAAAGCACAGCTTGCCTATTCCTTTGATATTGCCATGCAGAATGAATTGACGCTGGAAGAAAACATGGAACTGGCGAGGAAGTTTGTGCAGGAGCAGTTTGTGGCAAAAGGCATGATTGCCGATCTTGCTTTTCACAGCCCGGAGAAAGAGGACGGCGGCATCCCTAACCCGCATTTCCATGTGATGACAACCATGCGCCCTTTGAACCCGGATGGCACATGGGGACAAAAACAGCGGCGGGAATATCTTCTTGATGAAGATGGAAACCGAATCCGGGATCCTCTTTTTGTGGAAGCGTTGCAGAGGATAAGCTACACAGAATACCTTTTAGATATTTTGTTATACGGAGAAATAGAAGAAAAAGCGGCATTGATCGCCGCACAGGGAAAGGAGGTGCTGCGGCTTGAGCAGCGAATTTCAGAGCTTGCCGCCGGAAACGCAGGAAGCGGTCAAAAGGACGATGGATACAATGGAACCGGCGCAGACACCGGCAGAAATCCGGGAGACATTAGAGGGGACGCAGAAAGGCGGCGTGAAGAACAGCATCCGAAACTGCCTGACGGTGTTCCAGCGTGACCCGCTGTTTCGTGGGGCGCTGCGCCTGAACCTTTTGACGGAGCAGATTGACATTGTGAAGCCGCTGGGCTGGGAGCGCACCAGTACCACGCTGACCGACATGGACATGAACTACCTGCTTTTGTATCTGGAAGAAAATTACGGGCTTACCAGCGAGAAAAAGGTGCAGAGCGCTATCAAGATTGTTGCCAATGAAAACCGCTACCATCCGGTCAGGGATTACCTGAACAGCCTGCAATGGGACGACACAGAGCGCATCCGTTACGCCCTGCATCACTTTCTGGGAGCCGATACGGACGAATACACCTATGAAGCCTTGAAACTGTTCCTGATGGGAGCCATCCGGCGGGTATTCAGACCGGGGAGCAAGTTTGAGGTCATGCTCTGTCTGGTTGGTGGTCAGGGAGCCGGGAAATCTACCTTTTTCCGGCTACTGGCAGGCAGGGACGAATGGTTTTCAGACGATTTGAAGAAGCTGGACGATGAAAATGTGTACCGCAAGCTGCAAGGACATTGGATTATCGAGATGTCGGAGATGATCGCCACAGCCAACGCCAAGAGTATTGAGGAAATCAAGTCATTCTTAAGCCGCCAGAAAGAAACCTACAAAGTGCCGTATGAGACACATCCGGCAGACCGGCTGCGGCAATGTGTATTTGGAGGGACGACCAACCGGCAGGACTTTTTGCCCCGTGACCGCACTGGCAACCGGCGCTTTCTCCCCGTGACGGTGTACCCGGAACGGGCGGAGGTTCACATACTGGACGATGAAGCGGCGGCGAGGGCGTATATCGAACAGATGTGGGCGGAAGCCATGACGGTTTACCGCAGTGGGAGGTATAAGCTGTCGTTCAGCATAGAAATGAACCGATACCTGAACGCCCACCAGCAGGACTTCATGCAGGAGGACACACAGGCTGGCATGATCTACGCCTATTTGGAGGACTACACCGGCGACAGGGTATGCTCCAAGCAGCTTTATGAGGAAGCGCTGGGGAACTTAAATTCCCCGGCGGACTGGGAGACACGGGCAATCTGCGAGATTATGAATACCGGCATTGCGGGCGGCATCATACAGGGCTGGGCAGCCTACAAAAGCCCGAAGCGGTATAAGAAATACGGTTCTCAAAAAGGCTGGGAGCGTGTCAACCAAGCTCCGCCGGAGGGGGACGGTTTTCAGGAAATCACGGAAGAAGAAGCCAGGCAAATGGAACTGCCATTCTAAAAAGCCGCCGGTTAACAGTTTGGTTGACGCTTCGGTTGACAGCCGGTTGACGGGGAAAAGCCTGATATTTGGGGCATTTCTCTCCTTTGTCAACCATGTCAACCAAGAAATCAAAGAAAAAGTAAAAAGTAAAAAGTAATAATAGAGCGCCTATGGATTGTTTTCAAAGTCTTTTCTGCCGGTTGACACGGTTTGGTTGACATGGAGACAGCCTGCGGCTGTACACCTGCCTGACATTCCCTTGTCGGGCATATTTCATTTATGGAGGTAACTGCCTATGGCAAAAAACAAAAACGAGAGCAATAACAAAAACAGCGGCACCCTGCTTACCGAAAAAGACGGCACCCAGTATTTTGTCATGGGGAAAGTCCGTATCAAGGTATCGGAGCATTTCGCACAGGATGGGAAGCCGCTTGACAGCCTGCTGGAAGATGTGATCCAGCACGCTGCCGCCGCTTCCTGAAAAATACGGAATAACGACTGTCAATCAGCCCACGCTTATGATATACTTGTACCAGCGAGTATTGTATAAGCGTGGGTTGTTTCTTTTAGAAGGAGGATTTTTAACCGTGAAACAACCATACAATACAACGATTTATAACACTGCACTATATTTGAGATTGAGCCGTGACGATGAATTACAGGGGGAAAGCGGCAGTATCCAGACCCAGCGCATGATGCTTAGACAGTATGCCGCTGAGCATGGGCTGACCATTGTAGACGAGTACATTGACGACGGATGGAGCGGGACAAATTTTGTTGAGGTAAGATAACGATACCTTTTTTGCAGAGGGTGTTATCTTACCTCTTTTTGATGTATGTTAGATAGCATAACTCTTTACGTCGGCTCCTATCTGTCTGAAATAGGAGATACTTTCGGTAGGCTTGTCACCTGTATCAACTCTGCCGACAAAGCTATAAAAGATTTCGATTTTGCGGGTGTTCGTTTCCTTATCCAGTTCGTGAATAAGAATACGGTCAATAAATTCATGGACGTTTTCGTAGGTCAGTTCTTCAATCGCTGTGTATCTG
>ERZ894214.850-NODE-850-length-10706-cov-5.40635_pt1 | contig 10706 bp, 8 predicted proteins | sample MGYA00380290_ERZ894214 | MGnify/ENA primary metagenome ERZ894214 (study PRJEB32331, sample SAMN06328421) | human gut metagenome | biome: human gut microbiome; feature: stool | host: Homo sapiens | collected 2014-09-19 ... | reverse complement strand
TCCGCCTGAAAGGTGACGAAGCTCGTCATACGCTACTGGCAACCGGTGCTGCTGCGGGGCTGGCTGCGGCCTTTAACGCGCCGCTGGCGGGTATTTTGTTTATTATCGAAGAGATGCGTCCGCAGTTTCGCTATACGTTAATTTCGATTAAAGCGGTATTTATTGGCGTCATTATGTCGACCATTATGTACCGGATTTTTAATCATGAAGTTGCGTTGATTGACGTCGGTAAACTTTCTGATGCGCCGCTTAATACGCTGTGGCTTTATCTGATCCTCGGTATTATTTTTGGCATTTTCGGCCCTATTTTTAATAAATGGGTGCTGGGGATGCAGGATTTGCTGCACCGTGTGCACGGTGGCAATATTACCAAATGGGTACTGATGGGCGGTGCGATTGGCGGTTTGTGTGGATTGCTGGGGTTTGTGGCACCAGCAACTTCGGGCGGCGGTTTTAACCTGATTCCTATCGCTACCGCGGGGAATTTCAGCATGGGAATGCTGGTGTTTATCTTCGTCGCGCGGGTCATTACCACCTTACTCTGCTTCTCTTCCGGCGCGCCGGGCGGTATTTTTGCCCCGATGCTGGCGCTGGGTACTGTGCTGGGAACCGCTTTCGGAATGGTTGCCGTTGAGTTGTTTCCGCAATATCACCTTGAGGCGGGGACGTTTGCTATTGCCGGAATGGGGGCGTTACTGGCGGCATCTATTCGCGCGCCGTTAACGGGGATCATTCTGGTTCTGGAAATGACCGATAACTACCAGCTCATTTTGCCAATGATTATTACCGGTCTTGGCGCAACACTATTAGCACAATTTACCGGTGGGAAACCGCTATACTCGGCGATTCTTGCGCGCACGCTGGCAAAACAGGAAGCTGAGCAACTGGCGCGAAGCAAGGCCGCATCAGCCAGCGAGAATACTTGAACGAAATACCAGGGTATTAGATAATGGCGATTATTATTGGGTTAGAATTTGCCCAATTGCCGATGTCGTTTGGAGCAAAATATGAGTGATGACGTAGCACTGCCGCTGGAGTTTACCGACGCAGCAGCCAACAAAGTTAAAAGCCTGATCGCTGACGAAGATAACCCGAATCTGAAATTACGCGTGTATATCACCGGTGGCGGTTGCAGCGGCTTCCAGTATGGTTTCACCTTTGATGATCAGGTGAACGAAGGCGATATGACCATCGAAAAACAGGGCGTTGGCCTGGTGGTTGATCCGATGAGCCTGCAATATCTGGTCGGCGGTTCCGTTGACTATACCGAAGGTCTGGAAGGTTCTCGTTTCATCGTGACCAACCCGAACGCGAAAAGCACCTGCGGTTGCGGTTCTTCCTTTAGTATCTAATCTGCTGTTCATGTGCCGGATAAACTATCCGGCACATCTCCTCTCTTCAACGACCATTCTCATCCAGCGCAAACGTCGGTAGCTTAAGATGCCAACGAATAGCCGCCAGCCGAATCAATAGCGTCACGACCATGCCCATCATACTGGCTGTTTCCAGTGGTACGGAAAATGTGTAATAAGCCGTAGCGTGGACAATACCGCCGATAATACAGGCAGTTGCGTAGATTTCTGTACGTAAAATCATGGGGATTTCGCGGGCCAGTACATCACGAATGATTCCGCCGCCAACGCCAGTAATGACGCCCATACAAACCGCGATTAACGGACCGGCTTCCGCATTAAAGGCTTTATTCACGCCAATGCCGACAAACACCGCCAGACCAACGGCGTCCAGCACCGGCAACATCCATTTTGGTAAGCGTCTTGGCTGGCGCACCAGCACGATGGTCAGCATGCTGGTGACCATTGCAACGACCAGATCGGTGGGATCTTTCACCCAAAATACCGGGCCGTGATCCAGCGCCATGTCGCGAATTGTTCCGCCGCCTACTGCGGTAACCACGCCCAATACCAGAACACCAAAAGGGTCCATACGCAATTTTCCGGCTAACAAAACGCCAGAGATAGCAAATACCGCTGTGCCGACTATATCCAGCCAATAGACGAGCATTGTTCAATCCCCACTGAGCACCTGAAAAGGTCAGGCACTAATCTACCTGTGAAAGCGCATTACAGAGCTGTTGTGCAGCGAGGATAATACGTGGGCTTGCACGTTCAAACCAGTCACTCGTGAGAGGAATAACGGGAATTTTGAGCTGTTCACCCCAGTATTGTTTGATTTTAGGAATTTGGTCCGGTCCGCCTGTAATGACAATCGCCTGTGGCGAGCGTGCTAACACCTGTTCGCGGCTAACTTGCGGCCAGGGAACCCGGCTGTCTTTAAAGATGTTTTCTCCGCCACAAACTTCGAGTACCTGGTTCTGAATCGACTCTTTTCCACTGGTAAATGGCGGATTAATGCCGAATTGCAGAAAAACACGTTTTTTAGGTTTATCAGCATATTGCGCTTTCAATTGCGCGTACTGATCCAGCAGGGATTGCGCGGCTTGTTCGGCCTTATCCGGTTGCGGACTCCAGGGGGCCAGTTGACGTAACGCATTGGCAATTTGTTCAATGCTTGTCGCATCGACCCACATCACTTTTATTCCCAGCGAAGCCAGCTGGTCAACCTGCCGCTCGGCATTACCTCCACGCCAGGCAATCACCAGATCGGGTTTCAGCGCGACAATGCGTTCCAGATTCATCCCCTGCCAGGTGGAAACCTGCTCAATCTTTTGCGCTTGTGGAGGATAGTCGGAATAGCTGCTGACCCCAACCGGCGTGATCCCGGCGGCAAAGGCAAGTTCAGTGTTGGCGGGAGAAAGCGTGATGACGCGCGGCGCGGCATTGAGCCACAGCGGCGCGAGAAAAGACAGGGCGACCAGCGCCCTGAACAGTGACTTAGCCATGTGCCAGTTTCTGCACCAGTGACTCAACCATCAGGCTGGACTGTTTAGCGGCAACAGCCAGGAACTCATCGAAGCTAAGATGAGACTGTTGATCGGCCACGTCGGAGATGGCGCGTACTACGACAAACGGGACGTTGAAATTGTGGCAGACATGGGCGATTGCCGTCGCTTCCATCTCTACAGCAATGGCCTGTGGGAAGTTGTGGCGGATTTTCGCCAGACCAACAGAACCGTTGATGAAAGCGTCGCCGCTAACAATCAGGCCACGTACAGCGTTAAGATTCAGTTCGGCAATGCAGGCCTCAGCGGCAGCGATCAGTTTATCGTCAGCTTTGAAGCCTGCCGGGCAGCCTGGTAACTGACCGTATTCATAACCAAATGCCGTGACATCCGCGTCGTGATAACGCGCTTCGTCCGAGACAACGATATCGCCCACTTTCAGCGTTGGTGCCAGGCCACCGGCAGAACCGGTGTTAATAATCACATCTGGCTTGCAGTGTTCCAACAGCAAAGTGGCACCCAGCGCCGCAGCGACTTTACCGATGCCCGATTTCAGAAGCGCAACCTCGGTTCCATTCAGTTGGCCGGTATAGATTTCGCAACCGCCCAGACTGATAGTTTGACGGTTTTCGATTTTGTCACGCAGCAGCGTAACTTCTTCTTCCATTGCACCAATGATGCCGATTTTCATAGATTTACTCGCGATAAGCCCGATTTGAAGGCATAGTTTACCATGCGCTTACGGGGAAGCGTATTTCTCACGCGGGAGAGGACATGGCACAGATTGATTTCCGAAAAAAAATAAACTGGCATCGTCGTTACCGTTCACCGCAGGGCGTTAAAACCGAACATGAGATTCTGCGGATCTTCGAGAGCGATCGCGGGCGTATCATCAACTCTCCGGCAATTCGTCGTCTGCAACAAAAGACCCAGGTTTTTCCACTGGAGCGCAATGCCGCCGTGCGCACGCGTCTTACCCACTCGATGGAAGTCCAGCAGGTGGGGCGTTATATCGCTAAAGAGATTTTAAGCCGCCTGAAAGAGCTTAAATTACTGGAGACGTATGGTCTCGATGAACTGACCGGGCCCTTTGAAAGCATTGTTGAGATGTCATGCCTGATGCACGATATCGGCAATCCGCCGTTTGGTCATTTTGGCGAAGCGGCGATAAATGACTGGTTTCGCCAGCGTTTGTACCCGGAAGATGCCGAAAGCCAGCCTCTGACTGACGATCGCTGCAGCGTGGCGGCACTACGTTTACGGGACGGGGAAGAACCGCTTAACGCGCTGCGGCGCAAGATTCGTCAGGACTTATGTCATTTTGAAGGTAACGCACAGGGTATTCGTTTGGTGCATACATTGATGCGGATGAATCTCACCTGGGCGCAGGTTGGCGGTATTTTAAAATATACCCGTCCGGCGTGGTGGCGTGGTGAAACGCCTGAGACACATCACTATTTAATGAAAAAGCCGGGCTATTATCTTTCCGAAGAAGCCTATATTGCCCGGTTGCGTAAAGAACTTAATTTGGCGCTTTACAGTCGTTTTCCGTTAACGTGGATTATGGAAGCTGCCGACGACATCTCCTATTGTGTGGCAGACCTTGAAGATGCGGTAGAGAAAAGGATATTTACCGTTGAGCAGCTTTATCATCATTTGCACGAGGCGTGGGGCCAGCATGAGAAAGGTTCGCTCTTTTCGCTGGTGGTTGAAAATGCCTGGGAAAAATCACGCTCAAATAGTTTAAGCCGCAGTACGGAAGATCAGTTTTTTATGTATTTACGGGTAAACACCCTAAATAAACTGGTACCCTACGCGGCGCAACGATTTATTGATAATCTGCCTGCGATTTTCGCCGGAACGTTTAATCATGCATTATTGGAAGATGCCAGCGAATGCAGCGATCTTCTTAAGCTATATAAAAATGTCGCTGTAAAACATGTGTTTAGCCATCCAGATGTCGAGCAGCTTGAATTGCAGGGCTATCGGGTCATTAGCGGATTATTAGAGATTTATCGTCCTTTATTAAACCTGCCGTTATCAGACTTTACTGAACTGGTAGAAAAAGAACGGGTGAAACGTTTCCCTATTGAAACGCGCTTATTCCACAAACTCTCGACGCGCCATCGGCTGGCCTATGTCGAGGCTGTCAGTAAATTACCGTCAGATTCTCCTGAGTTTCCGCTATGGGAATATTATTACCGTTGCCGCCTGCTGCAGGATTATATCAGCGGTATGACCGACCTCTATGCGTGGGATGAATACCGACGTCTGATGGCCGTAGAACAATAACCAGGCTTTTGTAAAGACGAACAATAAATTTTTACCTTTTGCAGAAACTTTAGTTCGGAACTTCGCGCTATAAAACGAATCTGAAGAACACAGCAATTTTGCGTTATCTGTTAATCGAGACTGAAATACATGAAAAAAACCACATTAGCACTGAGTGCACTGGCTCTGAGTTTAGGTTTGGCGTTATCTCCGCTCTCTGCAACGGCGGCTGAGACTTCTTCAGCAACGACAGCCCAGCAGATGCCAAGCCTTGCACCGATGCTCGAAAAGGTGATGCCTTCAGTGGTCAGCATTAACGTAGAAGGTAGCACAACCGTTAATACGCCGCGTATGCCGCGTAATTTCCAGCAGTTCTTCGGTGATGATTCTCCGTTCTGCCAGGAGGGTTCTCCGTTCCAGAGCTCTCCGTTCTGCCAGGGGGGCCCGGGCGGTAATGGCGGCGGCCAGCAACAGAAATTCATGGCGCTGGGTTCCGGCGTCATCATTGATGCCGATAAAGGCTATGTCGTCACCAACAACCACGTTGTTGATAACGCGACGGTGATTAAAGTCCAGCTTAGCGATGGTCGTAAGTTCGACGCGAAGATGGTTGGCAAAGATCCGCGCTCTGATATCGCGTTGATCCAGATCCAGAACCCGAAAAACCTGACCGCAATTAAGATGGCGGATTCTGATGCGCTGCGCGTGGGTGATTACACCGTAGCAATTGGTAACCCGTTCGGCCTGGGCGAGACAGTAACTTCCGGGATTGTCTCTGCGCTGGGACGTAGCGGCCTGAACGCTGAAAACTACGAAAACTTCATCCAGACCGATGCAGCGATCAACCGGGGTAACTCAGGTGGTGCGTTGGTTAACCTGAACGGCGAACTGATTGGTATCAACACCGCGATCCTCGCACCGGACGGCGGAAACATCGGTATCGGTTTTGCTATCCCGAGCAACATGGTGAAAAACCTGACCTCGCAGATGGTGGAATACGGCCAGGTGAAACGTGGTGAGTTGGGTATTATGGGCACTGAGCTGAACTCCGATCTGGCGAAAGCGATGAAAGTTGACGCTCAGCGCGGTGCTTTCGTAAGCCAGGTTCTGCCGAATTCTTCCGCCGCGAAAGCGGGCATTAAAGCGGGTGATGTGATCACCTCACTGAACGGTAAGCCAATCAGCAGCTTTGCCGCACTGCGTGCTCAGGTGGGCACTATGCCGGTAGGTAGCAAACTGACCCTGGGCTTACTGCGCGACGGGAAGCAGGTTAACGTGAACCTGGAACTTCAGCAGAGCAGCCAGAATCAGGTTGATTCCAGCACCATCTTCAACGGCATTGAAGGCGCTGAGATGAGTAACAAAGGCAAAGATCAGGGCGTGGTGGTGAACAACGTGAAAACGGGGACTCCGGCTGCGCAGATCGGCCTGAAGAAAGGTGATGTGATTATTGGCGCGAACCAGCAGGCAGTGAAAAACATCGCTGAACTGCGTAAAGTTCTCGACAGCAAACCGTCTGTGCTGGCACTGAACATTCAGCGCGGCGACAGCACTATCTACCTGTTAATGCAGTAATCTCCCTCAACCCCTTCCTGAAAACGGGAAGGGGTTCTCCTTACAATCTGTGAACTTCACCACAACTCCATACATCTTCATCATCCTTTGGGCATTTGCACAATGCCGTACGTTACGTACTTCCTTATGCTAAGCCGTGCATAATGGAGGACTTATGGCTGGTTGGCATCTTGATACCAAAATGGCGCAGGATATTGTGGCACGTACCATGCGCATCATCGATACCAATATCAACGTAATGGATGCCCGCGGGCGAATTATCGGCAGCGGCGATCGTGAGCGTATTGGTGAATTGCACGAAGGAGCATTGCTGGTACTTTCACAAGGACGAGTCGTCGATATCGATGACGCGGTGGCACGTCATCTGCACGGTGTGCGGCAGGGGATTAATCTACCGTTACGGCTGGAAGGTGAAATTGTCGGCGTAATTGGCCTGACAGGTGAACCAGAGAATCTGCGTAAATATGGCGAACTGGTCTGCATGACGGCTGAAATGATGCTGGAACAGTCGCGGTTGATGCACCTGTTGGCGCAGGATAGCCGTTTGCGGGAAGAACTGGTGATGAACCTGATTCAGGCTGAGGAGAATACTCCCGCACTTACTGAATGGGCGCAACGGCTGGGGATCGATCTCAATCAACCGCGAGTGGTGGCTATTGTTGAGGTCGACAGCGGTCAGCTTGGTGTGGACAGCGCAATGGCGGAGTTACAGCAACTGCAAAATGCGCTGACTACGCCCGAGCGTAATAATCTAGTGGCGATTGTCTCGCTAACCGAAATGGTGGTGTTGAAACCGGCGTTGAACTCTTTTGGGCGCTGGGACGCAGAAGATCATCGTAAGCGAGTTGAACAACTGATTACCCGCATGAAAGAGTATGGCCAGCTGCGTTTTCGCGTTTCGCTGGGCAACTATTTTACCGGTCCTGGCAGTATTGCCCGATCCTATCGTACGGCGAAAACGACGATGGTGGTGGGTAAACAGCGGATGCCAGAAAGTCGCTGCTATTTTTATCAGGATCTGATGTTACCTGTGTTACTCGACAGTTTGCGTTGCGACTGGCAGGCCAACGAACTGGCGCGACCGCTGGCGCGGCTGAAAGCGATGGACAATAACGGCTTGCTGCGGCGAACTCTGGCGGCGTGGTTTCGCCACAATGTGCAACCGCTGGCAACGTCAAAGGCGTTGTTTATTCATCGTAATACTCTGGAATATCGGCTTAATCGTATATCGGAACTGACCGGGCTTGATTTGGGCAATTTTGATGACAGGTTGCTGCTGTATGTGGCGTTACAACTGGATGAAGAGCGGTAGGTCGATTACAAAATTACAGCCGGGTGAGACTTTACCCGGCCCACAGAATGACATTATTTACGCGTCAGTTTTTCCAGATCGGCTTCAATCTCGCTGATCTTATTGGTTACTACTGACTCCAGGTGACGTAAGTCATCGAGGATCTTACGCTTAAGATCAACTTCGCTGCGGTCACGCTGGCAGATTTGATCAAGCTCATCAATGATATACCGTAGATTCGGGCTGATTTCCTGGACTTCTTTATAACCCTGCCCCACACCATCAGCGACAACCGTTTTACGCTGACGCGGATATTTAAACTTCACGCTCTTGGCGAAAAACTCGCCTTTGTCTTTCTGGAAATAGATTTTCAGAATATCGTTGTTGGCTTCCTGCCGGAGGCTGTAACGATCAATTTCTTCAGGATTGGTAATACCCAGACTTTTCAGATTGTCGTACATAGCGTTACCTCAAAATGAGTCAGTAAATTGTGCTTATTTTAGCATTTGGCCTGGCCCGCCCGGCTCGACTGTGATCGCAGAAAGCCTTTTTCTTCCAGACTTCTATCATGGCGTAAAAATCAAAAAATTACCTGCTTTATTGTGATGATATTCCATGGGATGGATTAGCACATTTATCTTCATTTTGCGAATTACATGACAGTCCGAAACAAGATGAAAACGTATTTAAAAAAGGGGGAAAATGAGTAGGACGAATTATTCTGAGCCAGAAAGCAATCGGGCAGCGTCGTGCTGCCCGTGTACATACTTTTAGTCGATGGTACGCAGCAGTTCGTTAATACCAACTTTACCGCGAGTTTTCGCGTCAACTTTCTTAACGATAACTGCACAGTAGAGACTGTATTTGCCATCTTTCGACGGCAGATTACCTGAAACAACCACAGACCCTGCCGGAACGCGACCGTAGTGGATTTCGCCGGTTTCACGGTCATAAATACGGGTGCTCTGACCAATGTATACGCCCATAGAGATGACGGAACCTTCTTCGACAATCACCCCTTCAACCACTTCAGAGCGTGCGCCGATGAAGCAGTTATCTTCAATAATGGTCGGGTTAGCCTGCAGCGGCTCCAGCACGCCGCCGATACCCACGCCACCGGAAAGGTGGACGTTTTTACCAATCTGCGCACAGGAACCGACGGTCGCCCAGGTATCAACCATGGTGCCTTCATCAACATATGCGCCGATGTTGACGTAAGACGGCATCAGCACGGTGTTACGGGCAATGAACGCGCCCTGACGCACTGCCGCTGGTGGCACGACGCGGAAGCCTTCTTTCTGGAAACGTGCTTCATCGTAGTTAGCGAATTTCATCGGCACTTTGTCGAAGTAGCGGCTTTCTGCCCCTTCGATCACCTGATTATCATTAATACGGAAAGAGAGCAGCACCGCTTTTTTCAACCACTGATGCGTCACCCACTGACCGTCAATTTTTTCCGCTACACGCAGTGCGCCGGAATCCAGCAGGGCGATCACCTGATTTACCGCTTCGCGGGTAACGGTGTCTGCATTGGCTGGCGTGATCTCGGCACGGCGTTCAAAAGCGGTTTCAATAATGTTCTGTAACTGCTGCATTGTTAAACTCTTTTCATATCAGTAAACACATCACCCTTTATCGTTTGGATTGAGGGCCTCTGTCAACCGCTGATGCACTTCCTGCTGCAACTCGTTATTAAGCGCACGCCGGTCAGCGGTGGCAATTATGAATAAATCTTCTACTCGCTCGCCAATGGTTGTAATTCGGGCGCCATGAAGCGAAATTCCCAGATCGGCAAAAATTTTCCCGACTCGCGCCAGCAGTCCAGGTTGGTCGAGGGCGATCAGTTCGAGGAACGATTTGCGGTCGGTATGGGTCGGCAAAAACGTCACTTCGGTTTCAACAGTAAAATGGCGCAATTTAGCGGGTTGGCGACGGGGCTGCGGTGGCCGCCAGCTACTTTGTGTCAGCACCTGCTCCAGACCAAACCGAATAACCTCATGACGATCTGCGGATAGCGGGCTACCATCGGGTTCCAGCACTATAAAGGTATCCATCGCCATACCGTCGCGAGTGGTGAAAATTTGTGCGTCGTGAACACTTAAATTGCGGCGGTCTAATTCGGCACAGACGGCGGCAAACAGATAGGGGCGGTCCGGGCTCCAGATAAAAATCTCGGTGCCTCCACGCGTAGCCTGCGGGCTAAGCAGTACCAGCGGTTTGCTTAAATCATGCTGTAATAAATGGCGTGCGTGCCAGGCCAGTTGATTTGGGCTATGGCGGACAAAATAGTTAGCGCGACAGCGTGACCAAATTTGGTGCAGCGCCTCTTCGTCGATGTTATCCATGCGCAGTAGTGCCAGCGCCTGGAGTTGGTGATGGCGAACCCGTTCGCGCATATCCGGCGTGTTTTGCATTCCGCGTCGTAGCTGCTTTTCGGTGGCAAAATAGAGTTCGCGCAACAGACTTTGCTTCCAGCTATTCCACAGTGTTTCGTTGGTGGCGCAAATGTCAGCCACTGTCAGGCATACCAGATAGCGCAGACGATTTTCCGTTTGGACTTCTTCGGCAAACTGCTTGATGACTTCCGGGTCCTGAATATCGCGGCGCTGAGCTGTCACCGACATCAGCAAGTGCTGGCGAACCAGCCAGGCGACCAGCTGTGTTTCGCGTGAGTTCAGCCCGTGGAGTTCGGCAAAATGCACTACATCC
>ERZ894214.849-NODE-849-length-10764-cov-5.66047_pt1 | contig 10764 bp, 7 predicted proteins | sample MGYA00380290_ERZ894214 | MGnify/ENA primary metagenome ERZ894214 (study PRJEB32331, sample SAMN06328421) | human gut metagenome | biome: human gut microbiome; feature: stool | host: Homo sapiens | collected 2014-09-19 ... | reverse complement strand
TTCGAGTTCGATGCTGCTGCGCCCGTTCTTCTTGATCTTGTCCCGGGCCTGCTCGACCGGACGGAAATCGCCGACGGCCGCGGCCATGACGGTGATGTCCGTGTCCGCGAACCGGTTCGTCACCGCGTCGAACATATCCCGTGCGGTCGTGACATCGACCACATCCACGCCATACGGGGCGTCCAACGCCACCGGACCGGACACAAGCGTCACCTGCGCGCCCAGATCGCGTGCCTGTTCGGCCAAGGCATACCCCATCTTGCCGGTGGAATGGTTGGTGAGGAACCGCACCGGATCAAGCGGCTCCTGCGTCGGGCCGGCGGTGACGAGCACGGCAAGTCCCTTAAGCGGCAGCTCGCCGTCCGGACGATTCGCAAGCAGCAGCGCTTTCACCGCCGTTTCGATGCGTGCCGGCTCCTCCATACGCCCTTTGCCGGCGTCGCCGCAGGCCAGCATGCCGCTTTCCGGCTCCACAATCGTCCAACCGAGCTCACGGCAGGTATTGAGATTGCGTTGCGTCACGGCGTTTTCATACATATGCACGTTCATGGCGGGGCACAGGATCTTCGGTCCCTTGTCGTACGCGAGTATGGTGCTGGTCAGCTGGTCATCGGCGATGCCGCAGGCGATTTTCGCGATGATATCGGCGCTCGCCGGAGCGACTGCCAGCAGATCCGCCCACTTCGCGTCGGCCACGTGGCTGATCTGCAGCGGACCGTCCGGTCCGGGCGTCACGTCGGCCATGGCGTCGGGACGATGTCCGGCGGCGAACATGGACGTGCGTGTCGGCGTGTGGGTGAGGGAACTGAACGTCAGGGGAGTGACGAACTCCTGTGCGGCGGCGGTCATCACCACACGCACCTCATGCCCCTGCTTGCTCCAATCGGAGGCGAGATGGCAGGCCTTGAACGCGGCGATGCTGCCGGTGACCCCCAAAAGAATATGCGCCATGGATCAACCGTCCTTCTCGTTGTGACCTGCCGCGACTGCGTCAAGTATATAACCGGGCCGAAGCCTCCGCGCGCTTTGCGGGCGAATCCGAACGGGCCGCGGGTATGGCGGACAGTAGAATCAGGCCGTGGTGATCGACCTCACGCAGGCGGTCAACCGCAATCACAACACATAATCGAAAATACGAAGAGGAGAAATCCCATGTCGTCACCTACCGGTGCGCACGGCGAAGCCGACGCAACCAAACAGGAGAACGAACAGCAGCCGCAGTCCACGGCAAGCACCGACGCCACGCTGAACGCGCGTGCGAAATCGTCGAACGGCGCGAAATCGCAAGGCCCGAAGAAGTGGCTTATCGCGTTGATCGCCATCATCGCCGCCGTCGCGGTGATTGTCGCCATTGCAGTGACGTGCGGCAAAAACGATGACGCGAACACTTCCGGCGTAACTAAAGCCGACACCGTCACCATCGGGCTCAAACTCGCCCCGGTCAGCCTCGACATCCGCCACCAGTCCGGATCGGCCATCGAACAGGTGCTGATCGGCAACGTCTACGAAGCGCTGCTGTCGCGCGACTCCGACAACAAAGTGCAGCCGGGCCTCGCGAAATCCTGGGACATTTCCAAGGACGGCAAAACCTACACGTTCCATCTCAACAACAACATGTGTTTCTCCAATGGCGACAAACTCGACGCCGACGACGTGGCGTGGTCCATCAACCAGCTCAAGGAGAAGCAGTACTACAACGCCAACCAGGTGGCCAGCCTCGACAAGGCCGAAGCGGTGGACGCCAACACGGTCAAGCTCACCCTTTCCACCCCCGACTCCAACCTGCTGTGGTATCTGACCGGACGTCCGGGATTGGTGTTCGATAAGAACGCCACGTATAACGCGAAGACCGAGGCCGTCGGTTCCGGTCCGTATACCGTCGAATCCTTCGACCCGGCCAGCAAGATGGTGCTCAAAGCCAATCCGAAATATTGGGGCAGCGCGCACAAACCCGCCACCGAACATGTGGTGCTCAAATTCATCACCGATGACAACGCGGCCGTCAATGCGCTCAAAGGGGGTGATGTCGACGTGCTTTCTCCTGTGAACGCCACGCTCGCCAAATCGCTCGATACCAACACATATCGGGTGTCCGCGGCCGACGGCAGCGACAAGTTCGTCCTCGCCTTCAACTGCACGAACGCCAAACTCAAGGACAAGCGCGTCCGCCAGGCCATCCGCTACGCCATCAACCACAAGGAGATCATCGCCTCCCGAGGCAACGTCGACTACGCGCTCGGCGGTCCGGTCCCGTCCGTCGACCCCGGTTACGAGGACCTGACCGGCCTGTACCCGTACAACGTGGACAAGGCCAAGGAACTTATGAAGGAAGCCGGTTATACCACCGACAAGCCGTTGCGGCTCACCCTCACCTACGCCAACACGTACGGCACCGAACTGGGCGACCAGCTTAAAAGCCAGCTCGCTAAAATCGGCATCGATTTGAAGATCGACTATGTGGAATTCTCCACATGGCTGCAGAACGTGCACGCCAACGGCGACTACGAGCTGTCATTGGTGGACCACGCCGAAAGCCACGACTTCTACAAGTGGACCACGCCGGACTACTACTACCATTACGACGGCAAGCAGGCGCAGAAACTGTACGCCAAGGCTTTGGAAGCCACCGACGAGGCCGACAGCGCGAAATACCTGAAGCAGGCGGCGAAGGCCGTAAGCGAGGACGCGCCGGCGGACTGGCTGTTCGGCTACCGCGTGACGGTGGCGTACAACACGAGTGTCAAGGGATTCCCCAACAAGCTCAGCCAGACGGTACTGCCGCTATGGCAGATCTCCAAGGCAAAATGACACAAGGCGGAATGATATGAGATTCGTGGCCAGGCGGCTGCTGCTGTTCGTGGCGGCGCTGACGGGATTGTCGATACTGGTTTTTCTGGCATTGCGTGTGCTCCCCGGTGACGTTGCAGCCGTCATGGCCGGAACGAACGCGACCGCAGCCCGTATCGCCGCGCTGCGCATGGAGATGGGGCTCGACCGGCCGTTGCCCATGCAATATGCGGACTGGCTGACCGGCCTGCTGCATGGCGATCTGGGCGTATCCGCCATCAGCGGCAAATCGGTCGCCTTGCAGGTCGGCGTGCGGTCTGCGGTCACGTTCCCGCTTATCGTACTCAGCCTTGCCATAGCACTGCTCATCGGATTGCCGCTTGGCTGCGCGGCCGTTATCACCAGAAACAGAAGATGGCGTGGACTGCTCCATGTGATCGCCATTATCGGCGGTGCCGTTCCCGCATTATGGAGCGGCCTGCTGCTGATTCTGCTGTTCTCGCGCGGCTCGGGATTGCTGGGACTGTTCCCCTCGCAGGGCTTCCCGAACGACGGTTGGGCGAGCCCAGGGCGTGCATTGGCGTCGCTGGTGCTCCCCGCATTGGCCACCGGCATTACCGCAGGGGCCGGAATCATGCGCTATACGCGTGCCGCATTAGGCGATGCCGCGCAATCCCAGGCCGTGAGCATGGCCATGGCCTGCGGCATGACGCGCAGACAGGCATTGCTGCGCGTTGGATTGCGGCTGTCGCTGCCGCAGCTGGTATCGGTTATCGGACTGACCTTCGCCCAGATGATAACAGGCGTGATGGTGGTCGAGAACCTGTTCGCCCTGCCGGGGCTTGGCGCGATGCTCGTCACCGATGTGGGCAACCGGGATCTGATCGCGGTGCAGAGCGAACTGTTCCTGCTGACCGCGTTCTTCCTGCTGCTGGGATTGGCGGTCGATATGGCGCATCATGCGCTCGACCCAAGACTGAAAAACGCTTCCACCGACTTGCAGGAGGTGCTGTGATGTCCACTGCTCGTGTGGTTATGCGCTCGATATGGCGCAAAGCCAGCGGCAAATATGCGCTGACCGTGCTCGGCCTGTGGGTGCTGGTTTCGCTGGTTTCGCTCGTATGGACGCCGCATACGCTGCTGGAGACCGACGGATTCCACGCATGGGCCTCGCCCTCGGCCGCGCACCCGTTGGGGACGGATGGCGTCGGCGCCGATGTGCTGAGCTGGCTGATGGCCGGATCGCGCACGAATCTTGCGATCGCATTGCTGACCGTTGCCGTGTCCGGCATATTCGGCCTGGCATTGGTGGCCGCCATGGTGTCGCGCAACACCGTGCTGCGATCCACGTCGGTGGTGGTGGTCGATGCGCTGATCTCTATACCGACCGTGCTGATCGCATTGATGCTGTCCGTGCCGTTCGGCGCCTCGGCGGCGGTGATTGTGGCCGCATGCGGATTCGCCTACGGACTGAATCTGGCGCGTATCGCAAGACCTGCGGCCGTACTCGCCGCGCGTTCGCAGTATGTTGAATCGGCGGTATGGTTCGGAGCCTCCGGCATGCGCGTGTTCGTCAGGCATATCATGCCGAATGTGATGCCGGTGCTGCTGGTGCAGTTGTCGATGAGCGCGGGAACATCGATACTGGCCGAGGCGGGGCTGACCTATCTTGGTGTCGGCGTAGGCGCCGGCGTGCCCAGTTGGGGGCATTCCCTCGCCACATCCGTGAAATTCATCAGCATCTACCCGCTGACCGTGCTATGGCCGGGACTAGTCGTAACGATGACGGTGATCGCATTGCATCTGTTCGGCGATGCACTGCGTGACGCCATCGACCCATTGACCAATCCCGAGCTGAGGGAGGCGGCATGAGCATTGAAATTCGCGGACTGAACATCGCCATTGGTACGAAGCCCATCGTGCGCGATGTGTGCATGGGCATAGCCGATGGCGAACGGGTCGGCCTGGTCGGTTCCTCCGGGTCGGGCAAATCCATGATCGCCAAGGCCCTGATGGGGTTGCTGCCCGATACGGCACGGATAAGCGGTTCGATCATGGTCGGCGGCAAACAGCTGATCGGATTGGACGATACCGCCATGGCCGATTTGCGCGGGCGTTATATGGGTATGGTGTTCCAGAATCCGGCTGCCGCGCTGAACCCCGTGATGACGGTCGCCCAGCAGGTCGGGCTGCCGTTGTATCTGCATTACGACCTGTCGCTTGACGAGCGTCTTGATCGTGTCAAGGCGATGCTTGACAAAGTGGGGCTTTCCCAGGATGCACTGCTGAAATACCCACATCAGCTTTCCGGCGGGCAGCAGCAGCGTGTCGGCATCGCCACCGCGCTGATCACTTCGCCGCGATTCATCATCGCCGACGAGCCGACCACGGCATTGGATTCGATCACGCAACGTCAGATCGTCGACCTGCTGACGTCGCTGGTCGACGATGCCGGCGCGTCCATGCTGTTCATCACCCATGATTTCGCGGTGCTCGCACGCGCCACTACGCGCTGTTATGTGCTGGACGGCGGTTCGATCGCCGAAACGGGTACGACCGCAAGCCTATTGCAGGCGCCGGCAAGCGAACCCGCGCGACGTTTGGTCGATGCGGCCAGGTTGCTTACCCTGCCGCATGGCAACAGTGCTGGTAGCAGTGTTGGCAGCCGGGAATCCGCGAGAGCGCAATCCAAGCGGGAGACGTTCAAGAACACGGCAATCATGAGGAAAGACGACGGCAATGAGTGACATCGTGCTGCAGGGGCGTGGCATCTGTACAAGCTTCGGTTCGAAGCGGGAACGCAGGCAGGTGCTGTTCGACGTGGACGTTGACGTATACGAGGGGGAGTGCTTGGCGATTATCGGCGCTTCCGGTTCGGGCAAATCGACGCTGACGCGTGTGCTGTTCGGCTTGGGATCCGCCGATTCGGGCGAGATCACGTATCGCGGCCAGACAATGGGGAAGCGGGGCTCTGCCGTGCGCCGCATGCTACGCGGACAGACCGGCCTGGTGTTCCAGGACCCCTTCGCCTCGCTCGACCCGCGCTGGCGCGTCGCACGTTCCGTAGAGGAGCCGTTGCGCTTGCACCACAAGGGCATGGGCAATGATGAGATCGCCTCGCAGGCCGAGCATGCATTGCGTGTGGTCGGGCTTGACCCGGCGGTGTTCGCCGCACGGTACCCCATGGATCTTTCCGGCGGGCAGGCGCAGCGTGTGGCCATCGCGCGTGCCATAGTGGACGATCCGGGCATCATTCTTGCCGACGAGCCGATGAGCGCCATCGACGTGGCCGCACGCGTGAGGATTCTGGAGGCATTCCGCGCCATCCGCGCGGCAAACCCGAGCATGTCGCTGGTCATGGTCTCGCACGATCTTGGCGTGGTGCAGCATATCGCCGACCGTATCGTCGTCCTACATGACGGACGCGTCGAGGAAAGCGGTACGACCACGGAAATACTGAAGCATCCCTGTTCCGCGTACACGCGCTCGCTCATCGAAGCCGCGTCCATGCAGTCCTGATCGCAGGTCGGATCGATGCAAGGTAGGCGGCTGGGCCGGCTGAACCGACTGGATCGCCTGAATCGGCTGAATCGGCTGAACCGACTAGAACGTGAACAGTCTGCGCAACCAGTCATACAGGGCGGGATTCGAAACGTTCCAGCTTTCGCTCCGCCCCGGGGTCATAAGCCATAGCAGCTGCAAGCCGATGCCGACGATAAGCAGGGCGACGATCACGACGGTCAGCCACCGGCGCCCATTTTCACGCGCATCCGTGTTCCATACGAACAGCAGGCACATGGTGCCGATGAGCATCAGCCATGTCATATCGCACAGGTAACGCGCGTTCACGCCGAACGGTCCGTCGATGCATGCGATGAGGACGGCGAGAACGAGGAACGTGAGTCCTATCGCACCGCACTGTGTTGCGTGGGAGTTTTGGCTGCGCCGCAGTCGAATGAAATACCGGATGGCCGCGGGCAATGCGAGCAGGCAGATCGGCGACAGCGCGACGAGTCCGCCGGCGAACTGTTCCGGAATGATGTTCCGATTACGGAACAGGAATCCCCATGGGTTTGCCTCATCCAGTGAGAACACGTCCATGGTGTAGGGGAATTCCCTCGTGAAACCGATTGGGGTGAGGAACAGCAGGAGGACGGAATACAGGCGTGCTTTCAGACTGACATGCCGTTGCGTCAGATCGCAGCCGGTGAGATTGTAGGCTGCGCCGAAGTCGAACGGGTCGTCGAAACGGGCCGTGTTGTATGCCATCATCGCGCAGCCGATGATGAGGAACGGCAGAATCGCCGCGATGGTGGAGAGGATGGCGTGTCTGGAACGGGTGGACAGGATATCGCGGGTTCGGATTTGCGGCCATAGGAGGATGATGCCGAATACCGCGGTGAGGATGAACGCCGGTCTGCAGGCGATGGTGAGCGCGACAAGCGTCGAACCGATGGCGATGAACGGAGTGCGTGGGGTGTGATGGCCATCGCCGGAAGAGCGTGCCCACAATGCGATGCCGGCGGGCGCGAGTGCGAGCGATGCGAGGATGGGAATCGAATAGAACCATGGGACGAGCACCAGATACGTCAATCCGGATGCCGCTACGATTGCGGTGCAGACGAGGACCGCGAGCCATCTGGGGGTGCCATGCCAATAGCGCTTCCACAGTGTTTCGATAAGGAATATGAGCGAAGCGCATGCCAGTATCGCAAGGAACGCGCATCCTACGGCGGTCGGCAGATCGGTTCCGGTCAGTGCTTTGAACGGCGCGAAGAGCAGGAGCGCCGGCAGCGGGCCGAAATAGCAGTAGTACCGGCCATGGTAGAAGGCCCAATCCCAGCGTGACGGATCGCCGGTTTGCATGCCGAGGGTTCCTCTGGCCTGTTCGTCGTACGGATTATCCATGGCCGCAAGCCAGTCGGGGACATGCGCGTCGATCCAGATCCTGCCGTGCAGGAACGCGTCGGCGAGTTGCTGGTACTGTGAACGGTCCACGAGGAAGGTGCCGCCCTGGTATTGCAGGGTGTACACGCTGTCGGAAGGATGCGTGGACACGGTCAGCAGTATGAGAATCGTCGACATCACCGCCCAGAGAACCACGAAAGGCGTCCATGTGCGATGGCGTTTGCGGTTGGTGTGATCGGTGTGATCGGTGCGATCGGCTTCCGGCGTGAGCGGGGAACGGCCGTTGTTCCCCGTCGACGGTCGTACTCGATGTGCAGGGAATATGAAAGAGGTTCTTCTATGCATAATTGCACTGTATATCACGTAGACGCGATGGTATCCGGTGGGGTGTTGGGCGCTGCGAAGGCTGTTATATCGCAGGTTATTGGGGCGGAACGAGCCCGTTCCAGGAAGCTGATACGGTTCGGATGTCCGCATGATGAACGCGGGTGACATGCCGATGCCCGGGGGAGTGGTAATGTAAGCTACATGTTCAATCGCTCTTGTTGTTGCTGTCGCTAACCAACCGCCCGAGGGGCGCGTGGTTCATCGACGCATAACTTGAGATAGGACATTCCAGAACGTTCAGCGTGGTCGCCAGAACTTCGATTTTCCGGATTCCCGTAACGTATCGGCATGATCGCCAACCTTCGGCATACGGCATACCGTAACCGTATACGGTAATCTTCGCACAAACGCGAAAATCCCAACAGGTCCTGTTTCAACCGCTGCACATGACGACGTGGCTTCCCGGGAGCGCATCCCAACCGAATCCCCGAAACCGCAAAACCCCAAAGGAAACGTCATGACCATCCACAACAGCACCGCAGAACTCATCGGCAACACCCCGCTCATCCGCCTCAACCATGTGACCGAAGGCATCAAGGCCACCATCGCGGCCAAAGTCGAATACTTCAACCCCGGCGGCTCCTCCAAGGACCGCATCGCCGAACGCATCATCGACGCCGCCGAGCAGAGCGGCGAACTGAAGCCCGGCGGCGTGATCGTGGAACCGACCTCCGGCAACACCGGCGTCGGATTGGCCATGGCCGCCCAGCAGCGTGGCTATCGCGCCATCTTCACCCTGCCGGACAAGGTTTCCGAAGCCAAGCGTGCGGTGCTGCGCGCATACGGCGCCGAAGTGGTCGTAACCCCCACCGACGCCGGTCCGGACGATCCGCGCTCCTACTACCAGGTGGCGGACCGTCTCGCCAAGGCGATTCCCGGCGGCTACCGCCCCAACCAGTACGACAATCCGAACGGTCCCGAAAGCCACTACCACACCACTGGTCCGGAAATCTGGGAGGCCACCGACCACAAGGTCACGCATTTCGTGGCGGGCATCGGCACCGGCGGCACCATCTCCGGTACTGGCCACTATCTGAAGGACGTGTCCAACGGCGCGGTGCAGGTCATCGGCGCCGATCCGGAAGGCTCCATCTACTCCGACCCGAACGATGTGCACCAATACCAGATCGAAGGCGTCGGCGAGGACTTCTATCCGAAGGCCTTTGATCGGAGCCTTCCCGACGAGATTGTGCAGGTCACCGACGCGGAAGCCTTCGAAATGACCCGACGCCTTGCCAACGAGGAAGGACTGCTCGTCGGCGGCTCATCCGGCATGGCCGTGTTCTCCGCGCTGAAATACGCCCGCGAGCACGACCTCGACGAAAACCAGCTCGTCGTGGTGCTGATGCCCGATTCCGGCCGCAGCTACATGGAGAAGATCTTCAACGACGACTGGATGCGCGCCAACGGATTCGCCGACGTCGTGGAACGCACCACCAAGCCCAGCCTCGCCGAACAGTACCTGTAAAAGACCGTCAAACGACTGTCCGGCAGCCCGATCGCACCTTTGAAACCAATGCCAATCATCCGAACGACCCAAACCATCCGATACTTCCAAGGAGTTCCCATCATGACCATCTCGACCAACACCGAAGCCCTCAACGCCACCGCTCTCGCCACCCGCGCCATCCACGCAGGTCAGGAACCCGATCCAACTACCGGAGCCGTGGTCACCCCCATCTACATGACCTCCACTTTCAAGCAGGATGGTGTCGGCGGTCTGCGCAACGGCTACGACTACAGCCGTTCCATCAACCCGACCCGCAACAGCTTCGACGAGCAGCTCGCCGCCGTGGAAGGCGCGAAATACGCGTTAAGCTTCTCCTCCGGACTTGCCGCCATCGACGTGCTGCTGCGCTCCACTTTGAAGCCCGGCGACAACATCCTGCTCGGCAACGACGTGTACGGCGGCACCTACCGTCTGCTGTCCAAGGTGTTCGTGCCGTGGGGCATCGGCCTCGACGTGGTGGACATCACCGACACGGCCGCCGTCTCAGCTGCGCTCGCCAAGAAGCAGTACGCGTACATCTGGGTGGAAACCCCGTCCAACCCGCTGCTCAACATCACCGACATCGCCGCCACCGCGGCCGTGGCGCACGCGCACGGCACCAAAGTGGTCGTGGACAACACCTTCGCATCCCCGGTATTGCAGCATCCGCTCGCAGACGGCGCCGACGTGGTCGTCTACTCCACCACCAAGTACATCGGCGGCCACTCTGACGTGGTCGGCGGCGCGGTGGTCCTGAACGACAAGGAAACACGCGACGCGGTGGCCTTCCTACAGAACGCGGCCGGCGCGGTTCCGTCCCCGTTCGACTCCTGGCTTGACATCCGAGGCCTCAAAACCCTCGACCTGCGCGTCAAGCAGCACAGCCGCAACGCCATGAAAGTGGCCCAGTGGCTCGAAACCCGCCCCGAAGTGGAACGCGTATGGTATCCGGGGCTCGAATCCCACCCGGGCCACGACATCGCGGCACGCCAGATGCACGGCGGTTTCGGCGGCATGATCTCCATCCAGATCGCCGCCGGTTTCGAAGCGGCCAAGAAGTTCGCCGGAGCCACCGAAGTGTTCACCCTGGCCGAATCCTTGGGCGGCGTGGAATCCCTGATCGAGCATCCGGGCGCCATGACCCACGCCTCCGTGGCCGGCACCAATCTCGAAGTGCCAGCCAACCTGAACCG
>ERZ894214.840-NODE-840-length-10878-cov-6.48295_pt1 | contig 10878 bp, 6 predicted proteins | sample MGYA00380290_ERZ894214 | MGnify/ENA primary metagenome ERZ894214 (study PRJEB32331, sample SAMN06328421) | human gut metagenome | biome: human gut microbiome; feature: stool | host: Homo sapiens | collected 2014-09-19 ... | reverse complement strand
GGGTTGTACTGGAGCTTCAGGTCTACCGGGGTCTTCACACCGGCGGCTTCGAGAGTCTTCTTGGCCTTGGCCGCATCCGGCTTGCCGGAACCGTCGCCATAGGCTGCCTTCAGGGTGTCGTCGTGGCCGGACAGGCCATCCGGAATGAAGGAGTACAGCGGGGTGTAGGTGCTCTTGTAGACCTTGGTGGCCAGCTCGTTGCGGTCGATCAGGCTTGCGACGGCCTGACGCACGGCCTTGGCCTTGTCGGCGTTCGGCTCGCTGGACTTCTCGCCGTACGGCATGATCTTGAAGTTGAAGGCGAGGAAGCGCTCTTCGCCGCCCGGTCCCTTGACGACCTTGACCTTGTTGTCCTTGGACAGGTCCTCGACGTCGGTCGGGGTCATGGAGCGGTAGGCCACGTCGACCTGGCCCTGCTGCACGGCCATCTTCAGGTTGGAGGAGTCGGCGAAGTACTTGACCTGCACAACGTCGTTCTTAGCTGGGGTCAGACCCTTGTAGGAATCGTTCTTGGCATATGCCAGGGCCTCGTTCACCTTGTAGGAGGTGAGCTTGTACGGGCCTGCGAAGGCGTTGTCCTTGACGATGGTGTTGGCATCGGTCAGCTTGTCGGCGGAGAAGGACTCTTCGTCGACGATCGGGCCGGCCGGGCTGGAGAGCACCTGCTTCAGGGTCACGTCGTCCTTGACCGCGGAGTGGAACACGACGGTGGTGTCATCCTTGGCCTCGACGGACTCGATGTTGGCCAGCAGGGAGGACGGACCGTTCTCGTCGTTGATCTTCTTGATACGGTCGAAGGAGAACTTGACGTCGGAGGCGGTCAGATCGTGGCCGTTCGCGAACTTCAGGCCCTTCTTGAGCTTGACGGTGAACTCGGTGCCGTCGGCGCTCCAGGTGCCGTCATCGGCGGCGATGTCCGGAGACAGCTCGGAAGTGTTGTAGTTCTGCGCGTACAGGAACGGGAACACCTGAATCTGCACGGCGTAGGAACCGTTGTCGTAGGAGCCAGCCGGATCAAGGCTGGTGATCTTATCGGTCGTGCCGACGGTGATGGTGTTGCCGGTTGCGGCGCCACCGTCCTTCACGCCGCCGCAGGCGGCCAGGGAAGCCAGAGCCGCGACAGAAGCCAGAGCGGCGATAACTTTCTTGCGATTCACTATGGAATCCTCTCTTTTCTATCCGAATCGCCCATATGCAAGGCGATATAGTGACAAGAATCGGCGCGCAATGTTAACCGTACGTTTCATTGGAGGCCGTTTTACCCACCTACCTTATATTCGCCGTTTTCTGCTATGCATTAAAACGGCGAAATTCCAACGTTTTAACGACTACTGAAAGAAAATAAAAAACCAGCCATTTTATGAGACGGACCCAGCCAAAGTCGCATTCAAGGTCTACGTCCTTCTTTTTTACTCATTGCTTTCGCATAGAGAGACCCAGATAAGCGCGCGACACGCGGCACAACACGAATTGCATTAATCAATTAACGGCGTTAATATATTAAGAAGTTCAACGAGGGTCCATGCACTGTCGCAAGGAGGTGAGCATGAGTAGGTACAGCGCCCAACAGTCATCGATCTCGGAAAACAACCGTTCCCGCATCCTGCAATACCTGTACCACAATGGCATCTGCTCACGCGCGCAGATCGCCAAAGCCATCAAGCTCACTCCGGCGGCAATCACCAAAATCACCGCGAAACTGCTGGCGCAGGGCATCATCGAAGAAACCGGCGACATGGACGGAGACAAGAACCGCCGTTCCATCGGTCTGAATCTCAATTGCGCCAAATACCACATCATCGGCGTGAAGTTCGCCCGCAGTCTGGTGCAAATCGCGGTCTTCGACCTCAAGTGCAACCGTATCTTCCTGTCCGACTTGCCTACCGTCAGCGAAGAGCACATCCCCGAAACGGTGGAGCGCATTCGAGATACCGTACGCCAGCTCATCAAGGACGACCCCAGCATCGTGGCCGTCGGCATGGCGGTTCCGGGGCCCTATTTAAAGGACGAAGGACGCACCGCTTTGGTCTCCTCCATGCAGGGCTGGAGGCAAATCAACTTCATCGACGAATTCAGCAACGCATTCAGCGTCCCCGTGTTCGTCGAACAGGACGCCCGCGCCGGCGCGCTGGCGCAGTTCCTGCTCAATCCGGAACTGTCGGAAGGCTCCCTCGCCTACTATCTGCTTGGCGAAGGCATCGGCCTCGGAGTCATCGACAACGGCACCATCTACTACGGCGAGCACGGCACCGCCACGGAAATCGGACACGTCTCCATCGACGTGAACGGCAAGCCATGCGACTGCGGCAATGTCGGATGCCTGGAACGCTACTGCTCCGCCAACGCCATCCACGAACAACTCAACGCCAACCCGAGCATCGTTCCCGGATGCGAGACGATGACGCATGCGCAGGCTTGCGCAGCACTGTTCGCCAAGGCGAACGCGGGAGACGAGACCGCGACGCTTCTGATGCTCGATGTTGCCCGATACGTTGGGTACGGCGCGGTCACCATCATCAACGCTTTCAATCCGACACACATCGTTCTTGGAGACATCATCGCGCAAGCCGGCCAGCCGTTGCTCGACGAAGTCACACAAGTCGTGCGCGAACGCACGATCCCCGAAATCGGGCGCAACACCCGAATCACCCTGTCCGCCCTGCCCACCGACGCCACCGTTACCGGTGCCGCCGCCGTGGCGATAACCAATTTTCTGGAACATCCATCGATGTTCTTCGACGTCGCATAGCACGCCGCCCACCAAAGAAAGGAACCACCCATGTCCAAGCCAATCGTCATCGCCCTCGGTGAAATCCTGTGGGATATGCTCCCCACCGGCAAGCGCGCCGGCGGCGCTCCCGTCAACTTCGCCTACCACGCGTCCCAGAACGGCGCAGAAAGCTACGCCATCAGCGCCGTCGGTAACGACGAGCTGGGCGCCGAGCTGCTCAACGATGCGCACAAGGCCGGCATCAACACGCTGGTGCAGACCAACGAATACCCGACCGGCACCGTCGCCGTGGCACTGACCAACGGCATTCCGGAATACACCATCGTGCAGAACGTGGCTTGGGACCACATCGGCTACACCGACGAACTCGCCGAGGCCGTGTCCAAGGCCGACGCCATCTGCTTCGGCACGCTGGGTCTGCGTTCCCAGGAATCGCATGACACCATCATCAAACTGCTCCAGCATGCCAAGGAAGGCGCGCTGAAGTTCTTCGACATCAACCTGCGCGCCAACTTCTACTCCAAGGAGCTGATCGAGGAGCTGCTGGGATACGCCAACATCTTCAAGATCAACGACGACGAGCTCATCATGATGCGTGAGATGTTCTCCATTCCGGAGGGCAACGACGAAGAGGCCTGCAAGTGGTTCATGGATCGCTTCGATCTGGAGTACACCATCCTGACCGGCGGCGCGACCTTCAGCACCATCATCGCCAAGGACGGCGAGACCTCCACTCTGCTGACCCCGCATGTCGAGGTGGCCGACACCGTCGGAGCCGGCGATTCCTTCTCCGGCTCCTTCACCGGCAAGATCCTGTCCGGTGCCTCCCTCAAGGAAGCGCATCGCGCGGCCGTGAACACCGCCGCCTACGTGTGCACCAAGGAAGGAGGCTGGCCGGCCTACCCGACCGAAGGCGTTCCGGATTACCTCGCCGCAGCAGCCAAGTAAGCGTATCTTCTCCTTTCATCATCACCGATTCCGCATGCCGTCAAATAACGGCATGCGGAATTTTTTTACCGGTTTTGCGAAGTTTCGTCGGTATGATGAATCGCCGATAGCATAATTTGGTTTGTCGGATAAACCGTGGTATCTTGAAATGTCTGGCTATAAAGCTGGAAGGTTTGATAATTCAATATTTGGGGATGATCGGTTTCGACGGTGACCTGTTCGTCGCAGGGAAGCGTGCCGAGAACGTAGGGTCCGCTCGTGGATGCCCCCTACAAAAGAATAAGTGCTAAATCTAACCGCACTGAGTTCGCTCTCGCTGCCTGAGCTTCGCGCCAGGATTAACCAGTGAGCAGCCGCTCCGTTCACTCCCCCTCGTCTTTGGGGGGATGTTGAGCGTCGTTTAGAAGACTTGCCTTACCGGCTGAGCCACAGGGCCGGCAAGGGACTTTTACTGTAGATATGCTCGCCATCAGTTGTCTGCGACATCGATGGGGGCAGAAAAACCGCCGCACGGCCAGCAGACTACGCACGTAGAAGACTGAGGGTTCGGTCATCGGACCGGGGTTCGATTCCCCGCATCTCCACGGATTGAAAGCCGCCAGAAATGGCGGCTTTTCCTTTATTTCCAACGGTTTGCGACTGTTGCCGATGTTTATCGAGATTACGAAAATCACGTCGTTTTCTAAAAAATGTTGCCAAAATGTTGCCACGGAACAAGCCCTCGAACAACAAAAAAGCCCCTCCCCCAGCCATAGCTGAGAGAGGGGCAAATATTGCATAAGGGTGCAAAAAATTCCACGGACACTACAGTGCCGCAAATTTTTCCACACCCGAGGTTGAGTTTCCGGCGCGAGTTTGAGTCTCGCGCTCGAAAATTAATCACTGGCCGTCGGTCACGGTGATCCTGAGCTTGTCGAGCTTGGCCTTCACCGAGTTTTCCACGGCGGCGGCGATCTGGTCGGGGTCGGCGCCCTTGCTTTCGGCGAGGGTATTGACCATATCGGTCAGGTCGGCGACCTGACCGGTCAGGTCGGTGATGAGTCCGAAAACGTCACGATCCACAACCTGCGAATTTTTATACGCCATCACGTCGTGCGGCATATTGGTGAGCAGGTTATACGCGTCTCGGTTGCCGTTGATGCGTGGATTCTTGTACTGCCACACTGAATCGGTGACCGCTTTAGCGATCTTGTTGATGTCGTCGTTGGTCAATGCCATGTCTACTCCCATCAGTATTTGGTTTGCCCTGTTGATTATCCGGTCCACCGGCAAGGCGTTGACGCACCTGTCGGGGCATCCGAAGTGGTCGGTGCCCGGCACCTCGCGGTGCAGGACGATGTTCCCACAGCGGTTGCCGCTGTTGTCGTGCCACAGCACGCCCCACCCGTACCGCCGCGCGATGTCGGCGCATAGTCTCGCGGATGCCTCGACCTCCGAGTCCGTGACCGGCACTCCGGCCATGCCGCCCTCATGCTCGATGGTGATGCCGGAGCAGTCCGAGCGCCAGTTGGCGTCGGCCCACGAACCGTTCACCTCGTCGACCCACTGGTAGACGGCACCGGTGCCGCCGACTCCGTAATGGCTGGCGGCCTGGAAGCTGGATCGCTGGAAGCACAAGTCGGTGCCGGACAGTCGGCCGACCATGATATGCAGTGTGATGTGGTTGACGCTCAAGCCCAGCCGGCCGTCGTAGTGGTTGGGAGAGCCCCTCCATTGCGCGAAGCTTGCCCCGGTCATCAGTCCTCCGAAGTATCGTCGGTCTCGGAGCGTTCGGTCTTCGGCGTGGTCTTGGCCACGGCGGAAGCGGCGCTCAAGGCCGCGCTCTTCGCCGCGCCGATGCCATTGACCACGCCCTCCTTCTTTAATGCGTCCACAAGCTGCTGGCCCGCAAGACTGGCGCGGGTGATGTTCTGGTTTTTCCACCAGCCGTAGATCGTGCCGATGACGCCCACGACACTGAAGACAGTCGCGGACACCTGCTCATTGGTAAAGGGCAGGGTATTGTAGCCGGCCAGATTCAGGCCGGCGTTAATCAAGGCGTAGAGGGTGACCACGATGGTCACTCCGGCCTTGACGCGCTCTCCGGTCAATCCCGGCAGATTGGTGGTGGTGTTTCCATTGGCGTGTTCCGCCATATTTGCCTCCTTAATAAGGAAGGCCACCTCCGAAGAGATGGCCTCATGTTGAAACTGTCAGTCCTTGTGCGCCCCGTGGTTGAACACCAGGAAGACGACGCAGAGGGCGGCGTAGATGCCGATTGCGAGATAACCCATCAGTCCTCCAATGTTTCGGGTGCCACGTCGGCGCGGAGTTCGTCGGGCAGGCGCGGCTTCGGATGACGCTTGAGGAAATCCGGCTCGATGATCTCGCAGAACAAACCTAGCCAATGGAAAAGGTCGCGGGTGTAGGCCGTGAGTGTGAAATACTTCCGCTGCTGCTCCTCGAGGTGCTTTATCTGCTCCTCCTGCGATTCCACCTGCTCACGCAATGGCTTGATGACCGAATCGGTCAGAATATCGCATGCCTGGGCCGCGATCTGCGCCGTGTCCTTGCGACGGCTGGAGATGGCGCCGGATGATCGCTCCGACTCCACCGCCGCCGACTAGGGCGACTATCACCGCCGTCCAAAACTCCGAGCTGGAAAAGAGGTCGATGGGTGGCATCAGTCCCCGGCTCCATCACTGCGCCATGTCTTGATCTCCGTGACGGTGGCGAGCTGACTGGCCGTGATCGTGGTCTCGTCCCTCGTGTCCATATCAGCCAAGGTCACGTCCGTGGCTTGACGATCGGCGAACGTCGCGCTCAGCCCACGCGTGTAATCGCACCACGTCTCACCTGACGCATCCTTGTGATCGAAGGTCAAACCAAGCCTGAGCAATTGCCTTACAAGACTGCCCTTCGGTGGACGCAGGTCGAGGATTCCATCCTCCGTCGTTACGGTCGTCGTGTTTTCGTTTTCGGATGCCATCGCATCCTCCTTCCTTTTAATCGTGGATCATCCGATGACGTTGTTGCCCATCGGGATCTGCAGATTATTGAGATCGATCCACATGGTGTGTTTTCCGCGGGTGGGGTCGTACCACCAGATGTCGCGGGTGGTGCGTGGGATGAACAATGTGCCGACTGCGAGGAGGCTGTTGTCCGAGCGTTTGAAGGTCGCAGGCCAATCCCGCTCGTCATCATCCACGTCCAAATACGGGTAGACGCTGTATTTGCCTTGCACGGCCCGATACCATTTGCCGCCGTCGATGACGCGCTGGTCGCCGGCGGAGGACGGATTGGTCAAAGCCACGCGGCCTTTGAAGCACAACAGCCCGCCGCGCGCGCAAGCGTAAATGTGCCGCGTATGGTCGCAGTCGACCAGATAGTCGTCGATGCACAGCCATCCGCTCGTCCAATTGCCGCCGGCCGGAACGTATATGCCGTTCGTGTTGTGGCTGGACTTGCCAAGATCGAGTCGTCCGGACGAGAAGGTCGCCTGCTTGGCACCGGCGCCATCGAAGATGTCGTAGCTGCCTCCCGTGTTGACAAGCGCGCTCCATCCGGACCATTTGCCGTTCACCTGTTTACCGACGCGCACACCTTGCGATGTCATGTTGATGCAATCCTCAAGACTGCCGATGCGCGACTGCGCGTCAGAAGCGTGGGAGTTGGCCGTGTTGGCCGTGTCCTGAGCGTTCTTCGTCTCCGTCTTCGTGGAAAACTTCACATCCAGACTGTTGTTGTTCTGGGTGATTTTCGACGAGATTTCCTGCGTGACACCAGTCTTGGTGGCATACGTGCTGCTCACGCTGCTGGTGATGCTGGTCTTCGCGACCGTGATATCCGACTTCGTGGCGAGACCGGACCCGTCACTGCCTTTGTAGGATTGCACCACGCCAAGAGCCACGCTCTTGGCCGTCTGGTCGACATACGACCTTGTGCTGAGCGTGTCGTAGGCGAGGTCCTGCGCGGTGCCCGACGTGGGCTCCGCGTCCTGTATCTTCGTGCCACCGCAATTCGGCCCATCCTGCCACGACTTGTAGTCGCCCTGCAGCGTGTAATGGCCATTCCAGTACGCCCACGGCATGTACGCCCAGATGTCGCACGTGGTGGAGCTGAACGCCATCACCTTGACCTTCACATCGTCGGCGTTGCGGATGCGGCTCACGGAGACGCCGAAAGCGCCCGTGGCGGACGTGGTGGACTGATATCCGTCCTTGACGAAGATCTCGAATTCCGCATTCTGGGAAGCCTGGCCGTTGTACCCGTCGCCGGAGTACACGTGGATCAGGACGCTCGAATTGTCCCCATTACTGGTGAGATAGCCGAGTTTCACCCACTTCGCCTTACCCGCCGCGCCACCCAGAGTGAACGTGCGGGTCGCGCTCTTCCGCAACGTTTCGGTCGCAGCCTGCGTGGTGTATGTGTTCGCGACCTCGCTTTTGATCGAGGACGCGGTCTGGCTGATGCTGGATTGCATGTCGGAGCGGGTCGGATAATCACCTTTCGGCTGATACGACTGCGCCACAGTGGTCTTGAAACCGCTGAGATTCTGTTCCAATGAGCTGACGCGGCTCACGTCGGCCTTGCCGTCGATCTTCTGCGACAGGGTCGTGTTGATCTTGTCGGCCTTCTGGCTGACCTGGCTGATGGTGGTCGTGTTGCCTTGGGTGGTCTTGGCGACCTCCTGCACCTTGCCTGTGATCTCATTCGCCTTCTGCGTCAAGGCGGAATTCGTGGCGTAAGAGCCCATACCGTCCTTGGACTGGTATTTCTCGCTCACTTCGCCGCGAATCTGATTCGCGGTCTGCGTCAGCTGCGACTGCGTCGCATAGCCGCCCATGCCGGATTTCGGCTGGTACGTGTCCGCCACCGAGGTTTTGAATCCGTTGAGATTCTGCTCGACGGACGCCACGCGCGTGCTGGTGGCCGCGGCCTCGGTGATGTCCCGGAAGCTCACGTCATCCCACATGATGGTGCCATTGGTCTGATGCATGACTTCGATCCGGACCGAAGTGATCGAACCATCATCAGGACACTTCCAATCTACATGCGTTTCCGCCCATGACGTGGATTTGCCGCATTGAGCATCGGCGATGTATGTTCCGTCTGGTTTTGCCAATCTGAGTTTTTCAGCGCCCGGATTGACGTTCGACGGGACCGACCTGTACCAGACGCAGTAGCCCGACAGGCGATACGTGCGTCCCTTGGTGACCGTTATCGCGGTGGCTGTCCCAGCCATGCCTTTCGCATGGGTCAACGGGCATCGGTTGTCTCCGGTGGCCGCATCGCAGACCAGGACATGCGCGCCGTGGTAGAACGACCCGACCGAAAGCCTGAATGGGGCCTTGAGACCCATCCACCATGCGGTGGATTCGAAACCGCCGTCGGTGATGAGGTTGTCACCTGCAAGCGCCGCGTTGACGAGGTTCGAGGTCTGACTGATGGTGGTCTTGTTGGAGTCGGCCGTCGATTTGGCCTCGTTCGCGGTCTTAACGGTCGCGTCAAGCGTTTTCGCCTGCTCCGTGATCCTGGTGGACAGGCCGTTGGCGGTCTGTTCCACCGTGGTGGCCTTGCTCATCGCGCCGGACGCGGTCTTCGACACCTCGGCCACCTGGGCGGTGATGCTGTCGGAAGTCTGTTTCAGCGCACTGGTGGTGGCGTAAGCCGACATGCCGTCCTTGGGCTGGTAGGTCTTGGCGACAGTGGATTCGAAACCGTCGAGGTTCTGTTCGAGCGAGCTCACGCGGCTCACGGCTCCGTCGGCGGTTGTTTTGACCTGTGAAATGGTCTGCTTGTTACTGTCAGCGGTCGACTTGGCCTCGTTCGCGGTCTTTGTCGTGGCATCCAGCGTCTTGCCTTGGGCGGTGATCCTGGTGGACAGGCCGTTGGCGGTCTGTTCCACCGTAGTGGATTTATTCATTGCAGACGTAGCGGTCTTAGAGACTTCGGTTACCTGAGCGGTGATAGAGTTCGCAGTCTGGGTCAGAGAACTGTTGGTGGCATAGTCTCCGGCGGGTTGAAGGTCTTCAGGGGCGGGTGACCAGTCAGTGGGCTTAGTGCCTTTTTCGAGTTTGATATGCCCCTTCTGATTGGTCGGGAAGGATGCACGCATATAGGCGGCATTAGTCGGGACAGTCAGGATTCTTGACCATGGTGCAGCAAGATTAGTCATCGCGCCAGTCGGTCGGCTGATGAACTTCTTATCCATATCATAGAATGCCACGCTCACATATGTTTTGCCTTCGACCTTGATGTCACTGGAAAGCACATAAGCAGCTTGAGCAACAGACACATAGGCTGAAGTCCAATGCGTTCCCGTATCAATAGAGCCGGAGTCACCACTCATGTCGATTCGTCCGGCTACGCCACCCGACAGCACGATACGATTCGTTCCACCGATAGAGAGATTTGCAAATTCTGTCTTAGTGGTATATGTCTGGCTAACAGTCGTCTTAAAACCATTCAGATTCGCTTCGAGATTCGTCGCCTTATCGACGGAGCTCTGTGCGGTCTTCGCGGTCGAATTGATACTGGCGGTCAGGGAATCCGAAGTGGCCTTCAGGCTCGTCTGAGTCGCATACGTGGCGTCCGCCTGAGACTTCGTCGCATAATTCTTCGACAGGTTCAAAGACACCATGTCGGCGGTCTGCTGGGCCTTGGAGGCGGCGGTCACGGCGCCGTCGGCGGTCTGCTTGACCGAGGACAATGAGGAGGATAGTCCGTCGCTTGTGGCCTTCAACTCCGCCTTCGTGGAATACTTCTCGTCCGAGGCCTTCGCGGTCTGATAATCCTTGCTCAGGGTCGCGCCGAACCCATCCGCTGTGGCCTGCGCCTTATTCGCGGCGGTGACGGCACCATCGGCGGTCTGCTGCGACCTCGTGATATTCGCCTGCAAGCCGTCGGCGGTGGCCTTAAGCTCCGTCTTCGCGGCATACTTTTCATCGGCATCGGCGGTGGTGGTGTAATTCTTGCTCAGGTTCGCGCTGATGCTATTGGCGGTCTGCTCCACCTGCGAAGCCTTGCTCATGGCATCCGAAGCGGTCTTCGTATTCTGCGTCACCGTCGAGCTGAGGCCGGTCACGGTCTGCTGCAAAGAGGTCAGGCTCTTGACCGTGGTCTGGCCATCCGAAGCCATACCCTCGATGCGCGTGGACAATTCGCCCAGCTTCGTCGTGTGCCCGTTGACGGTCGTGGTCACGTCACTGATCTGCCCG
>ERZ894214.833-NODE-833-length-11081-cov-6.94459_pt1 | contig 11081 bp, 8 predicted proteins | sample MGYA00380290_ERZ894214 | MGnify/ENA primary metagenome ERZ894214 (study PRJEB32331, sample SAMN06328421) | human gut metagenome | biome: human gut microbiome; feature: stool | host: Homo sapiens | collected 2014-09-19 ... | reverse complement strand
ATTTTGCAGGTGCTCAATTCTGCGGGCTCGGTCGTGTTCGACAACCTGCCGCTGATCTTTGCGATCGGCGTTGCCATCGGTATGGCAAAGCAGGAGAAGGAGGTTTCTGCCCTCTCTGCGGTCATCGCCTTCTTTGTCATGCACGCGACGATCGGCGCGATGATCAACGATTTCGGCGCGCCCGACCTGTCCGGCGCGACCGCAAGCGTGCTCGGCATCAATTCGCTGCAGATGGGCGTGTTCGGCGGCATCATCGTCGGCCTGGGTGTAGCGGCACTGCACAACCGCTTCTATAAAATCCAACTGCCGCAGGTGCTCAGCTTTTTCAGCGGCACGCGCTTTGTGCCGATCATTTCCGCCGCGGTCTACCTGCTGGTCGGTATCGCCATGTATTTCATCTGGCCGGTGATCCAGACCGGCATCAACGCGCTGGGCGCGTTCGTGCTCGCCTCGGGCTATGCCGGCACCTGGCTGTACGGCTTTATCGAGCGCGCGCTCATCCCCTTCGGCCTGCATCATGTGTTCTATATCCCGTTCTGGCAGACGGCGCTGGGCGGCACCGCCATGATCGGCGGCACGCTGGTCGAGGGCGCGCAGAACATCTTCTTTGCCGAGCTGGCAACCCCGGGCATCGCGCATTTTTCGGTTGAGGCAACCCGCTTCATGGCCGGTAAATTCCCGCTGATGATTTTCGGCCTGCCGGGTGCGGCATTTGCGCTGTACCGCTGCGCCAAGCCGGAAAACCGCAAGGCGGTCGGCGGCCTGCTGCTGTCCGCTGCGCTGACCTCCATGCTCACCGGTATCACCGAGCCGCTTGAATTCACCTTCCTGTTCGTTGCCCCGGCCATGTATATCGTGCACTGCGTCTTTGCGGGCGCGTCCTATATGATCATGCACATCCTGAACGTCGGTGTGGGCCTGACCTTCTCGGGCGGCCTGATCGACCTGACACTGTTCGGCATCATGCAGGGCAACGCCAAGACCAGCTGGCTGTGGATCCCGGTCGTGGGCGTGATCTATTTCATCGTTTACTACCTTGTGTTCTCGTTTATGATCAAAAAGTTCGACTACAAGACCCCGGGCCGCGACGACAGCGAGATCAAGCTGTACACCCGCAAGGATGTCAACGCCAAAAATGCCGCCGAGGGTGCAGCGAGTGCCGGCGGCGACAACGAACTCTCCCGACAGATCATGCTGGGTCTGGGCGGCAAGGCGAACATCTCGGATGTGGACTGCTGCATCACCCGCCTGCGCTGCACCGTGCATGATGCGGCCAAGGTGGACCAGCAGCTGCTCCGCGAAACCGGCGCGTCCGGCGTGATCTGCAAGGGGCAGGGCGTACAGGTAGTCTATGGACCACGTGTGTCCAACATCAAATCCGATCTGGAAGCCTACCTCGCCTCGCCGGAGAGCGACAAGGCGGAAGCCGCCGGCGCATCCGCAGCAGCGGCAGAGGCAACGCCTGCTGCAGCATCCGGCAAAACGATCGTAATCGCCAGCCCGCTGAGCGGCAGGGTCATCCCGCTGGAAGAGGTCGCGGACGGCGTATTCTCCGAAAAGATGGTGGGGGACGGCTTTGCAGTCGATCCTACGGACAATCAGGTCTATGCCCCGGCAGACTGCGAGGTCACGACCGTGTTCGGCACCAAGCACGCCATCGGCCTGACCACACCGGAGGGCTGTGAGCTGCTCATCCATCTGGGCATCGACACCGTGCAGCTGAACGGCGCGCCGTTTACCATCAACATCAAGGAGGGCGACACGCTCAAAAAGGGTGACCTGATCGGCAGCTTTGATGAAAAGGCTATTTTGGATGCGGGCTACCGCACGGTAACGCCCGTGGTAGTCACCAATTCGGATGCGTACACCAGCTTCCAGCTGCTGAAAACCGGCGACACAGCGCATGGTGAGGATACGCTGTCGATCGAATAACACCGGTGCACTTCAGAACTGCACTGCATATACCGGGTAAAAACTGCACAGGCGCCTGCCCTTCACAGCGAAGGGCAGGCGTTTTCTTATACGAAGAAGGGGCGGGACTGCTTAGCTAGAAATGACATCGCCAGGAGATGAAAAACGGGCCTGTGAGTGACCTGAATAGGAAAATGCTGCAGGAGGCACGTTGCAATGAAAATCGGATAGACGGATTGTGTCTGACGGCTCGGAAACAGAGATAAATAAGCGCATCAGGAAAATCAGCAGATCACAGAGGTCGTAAACCGCTTGTTTCTTTTGCCGTATAGCGGGATGCGCAGCAGTAGGCGGGAATCCGGCAGTTTGTCAAACCGTGTGAAGCCCTATATGAGAAGAGCCGGGCAGTAATGAGGGATTAATTATCTTTTTTCTTTCTGTGGTCGTGACAACGATTTTCTCTCCTTTATACACCCTTACACCTATTGAATACTCAACTACTCAACAACTCTCTCATACCATCTGCCTTGCAATATGCTGAACACGGTCCTATACCCATGTTAAGCATAAAATCAGGGGTATATTTTTTACAAGCCTTTTGACATTGGAATAAATCCAATTTGTCAGGAGGCTTTTTCTATGGCAAAAAGTAAAAAAATACGGAAACGCAGACAGGCAGAAATCACATTGGAACCAGATGGTTTCTCCATCCACACCTTTGAATTATCCATGAAACTCAGCAAATCCGAATGGAAGAAATGCAAACAGAGGTTGTTTGCAGATCAGGAGGAAACCGGCGAGCATTGGATCTATCTGGATAAACAGAGCGGTCATTATATCTGCACACGATATGCAGACGCAGGCATTAGAATTCGATTAGAGCGGAACGACACCGGGAAGGACAAAAACACCCATTTTATCCGCATGATCGTCAATCCCCGCAAGCTGGTCTATCCGCAAAGCGGGTATCTCGGCATCCTTCCACCGGACGAGGGCAGTTTCGAATTGCTTGAAAAGACATTTCGGCACCTCTTCCGCAAAACATCATTCGAGAACGATATGCGCCGGTATTACCTCACACGTGTTGACCTGTGCACCAATATCCGCTGCAGCAACAAAAAGGTGTTCCGCGAGCTGGTGCGCTTACTGCGGGAAACTGCCACACCGAAAAAGTATGAACGTAGATTCTACCAGCACAAGGATAGAAAAAAGGCGAACAAATACAACAAGCACTGCATCCAAATCGCCTGTGGTTCTCAAGAGCTCGTCAGCTATGATAAGACCTACCAGATGGACGAAAACGATCTTGCGGTTGCATATGAGGGATTGCCAGCCAGCGTACTGCGTATTGAGGTTCATTATAGTCGGGATAAAATCAAATCCATCGAGAAAGATGCCGGTATAGATGACCCGCTGGATATTCTCTGGCTGCTGATACAGGAAAGCAAACCGCGCATTTTGAAGTTGGTCGAGAAGTGCTATCCGCAGCTTGATTACGTTGCTTATGATGAAGCACAGAAGCGGATCGAGCAGTCGAGTTTTAAACCTGATACCCGCGAACGGATGCTGACGCTGTTAAATCAGATGCTGCGCAAACAGTCGATTGACGCGATGCTGCACGGGATGGCCCGGCAAGGGGTTCCAACCGAAAGGTTGCTTGAAAAATTTGAGAAGCTCGGTATCAACCCGATCCCTCTGCGGAAAAAGGATATGCCGCATTCCGCATGCCAAGTCTGGCAGAGATTCTGCGGACAGTTGGTAAAGATCCGGTTTACGTGCAATTATCCGAACCGAAATGGAAATAACTGCTCATTTTATGTCTTTTTTGGACTGATAAGCATCGTGATTTAGATTGAAATGCCTAACATGAAGATAAGGCAGCGGGAAATGCAGTGTACTGCGTTCCACTCTGCTGCCAAATCTTAATTCACCGCAAGGAGTGCCTATTCATGAAATACATAGACTACAAGAACATGAAGTATTTTTACACGATAGCGGAAGTCTGCCGACTGTTTGAGATGGAGATGATGGAACTTCAGCGCTATTCTGAGAAGTACAAAATCTATCCGCAGGAAGACCAGTACGGTAACTGGGGATTCCGCAAGCAGATGGTGCGCAAGCTGCACAATTACATCTGCAAAGAGCAGCGCAACCAGTCGGATAACAAGCAGAACGATCCCTGGGACAACAACGAATCCGAAAGGAAGCGCGGCCCGTGGGACTGAGTGAGATCCTGACTGTCAAGGAAGCGGCGCAGCTGCTCAAGACCACGCGCCAGCAAATCCGCAAAATGATTGCAAATGAAGAACTCCCGGCCGTTAAGGTCGGCCGGGAGTGGCGGATCCCAACGGAGAGCATCCGCATGTTTCTGAATGAAAACTTATAGCGAGGTACAGGAGGATAAATCAATGGCATCCGTTATGATCGAAATACGTTCTAACCGACGAACAACATTTGCACCGGCGGCTTTTACGCATGGCAAAGCGCTGCGAAGCCATTCGCTTTTTTAAAATATCAACCACCTATGCGCATACAGCCGGATATCAGTTTTACGCCGTTTATTATCAGGGGGATGAGATTTCACCCGAAGGCCAAGCTGTGATCGACGCGCTGAACGCATTTCCGAAGGATGATCCGGTTGCGTTCTATGACGAATGCATGAAACACGTCCCCAGCGAAGAATACACGGTGGATCGGCAGGGCAACCGAACGGGTTCCTACTGGAATACGACCCCTCCGCTTGGCAAAGGGATTACAGACTTCCTCATCCCGGAAACCTATTGCAAGATGAACCGGTTTGAAACCAATACTTACGAGTGGGAACGGTATTCCAGCGATATGGAAGACGATGATGATTTTGGGAATGTTTATGAAATGAATGTTCATTGAACGGTTGAAAACAGAAAAGAGGCCTTCCGAAAAAGCCCCCCTTTTATGGGCTGCTCCATGCCGCGCGGCGTGTGCGTTATGCGAAATCCCGATACAGGAAGGAGCCGACCTGAGCGCGGGTGCAGGGCTCATCCAGAGAGAACGTGGAGGTGATCGATCCGATCATCCCGCGGTTCATCGAGGCTGGTTTCGATGCGCTCAACCCGGTGCAGAGCTCGGCTGCGGGTCGGGTATAGATGCGAAGCACCTCAAACAAGCTTACGGCAAGGATATCACCTTCTGGAGCAGCAGCATCAATACCCAGTAGGGTCTGCCATTCGGCACGCCGGAAGAGGTGCGTCGACAGGTGCTCGAGCGTCCGGAGATATTTGCGCCCGGTAGAGCATATCGTGGTGATGATCGACGCTGTGCATGAGTTCAACAGCGATAAGGAAACAGAATCTCTGCGGTGTGCCGGTATACCGTTTTCCCTATGATTTCCGGCATAAGTATCCCCATAGAGCCATTTGTACCCCTGCACAGATCTGTACAGGGGTGTTTTGCTTGTTTCCGGTTCCGTAATACGAAGCCGTAGTTGGGTTTATACCAGCGTTCGGTAATAGTGATATCGCCGCGCCTGTAAAGAGGGAAATGATAGGCAAGGAACAGCCACGGCATTTTCGGCGAAATCTGCACGATAGAAGAAAACACGGCTTGCAGCATAAAAGGGGATAAGATATAATAACAAAAGATTGGATTCTGGGTTTTCAGCGAAGATTTCCATTGTGAAACCACCCGTAGGCGGATTGCTCGCCATGCGAAATCTTTACATCGTGATCAGCGGGGCAATAAGAGCAACAAGAAAAGTTGTATGGCCTGTGTCGGAGCCAAACATTTACAAAGTCAGAAAGCGAGAGGGAAGGATGCGAAAAACACGCCACATATCAGGAAGTCTGCAAAAACAGCTGCTCATTTATATGATCCTGATTGCGCTGATACCGGCGCTTTTTTTGCTTTTCTGGTATTTCGATTATGTCCGGTCATCCACTGCCATGCAGCTGGAGCAGGATAACGGCCGTATGCTCGCCCATGCAGTGGACAAACTGGATGTTGTAGCAGAGCAGGTCAATGAGTTTGTTTTATGGATTTCACAGAACGAGCAGATAGACGTTTTGCTCAACCGGACGGAGAATGACCTGCAGTATGATGAGACCATGCACAGCGCCATGGAACAGCTGCGTGAGCAAATCTATTACCGGCCGATCGCGCAGGAGCTGTCCGCGCTTTATATTTTGGGTGCAAACGGGCTGGATTTGCGGTGCGGGCCGGATTCCTCCCTGATTGATCCTGCACAGCTCGAACAGGCGATCCGGTCGGTTCCCGAAGGCCAGAACTGGGGCTTTCAAATCGACATACCCGGTGGACTTTCTGCCGAACCGAACGCGATTTTTTACCGATATGCGGTATCCGGTACAGCGGATGGCGGTACAAAAGGCTATATTATTCTGCTGTTTACGCCGGCTATCCTGCAGGAAGAGTTGGAGTCGCTGCTGACCGAGGCGACAGACAGCCTGGCGCTTTATAACCGAAACGGAGATATGCTGTTCCATTTTGAACAGGAGGACAGTGCGCAGGACGGCCTGCAGCTGCAGGCACAATCACAGCGCACGCAGTGGCAATTGGATCTGCGGGTCTCTGTTCCGGGGGAATCAGAGCAGTTCCGTGTTGCGCTGCTATCCATCCTTGCCTTTATTGTGATCATCTTGCTGCTGATCATCCTGCTGGCCGTTTACCTGTCGCATAATCTGGCAGCGCCTGTGGAGCGAATCGCCGGACAGGTCAGCCGGATCGCGAAAGGGGATTTCTCGCAGTCGGTCTCGATCGAGGGTGACTCCGAAATCAGCCGTCTGGGCGAGGACATCAACCGGATGAGCGCGGATATCCAGCGCCTGATACGGGAGAAAGAAGAAAAACAGCAGCTGGAGATGCGATTGCTGCAAAATCAGATGAACCCGCATTTCCTGTATAATACGCTCAGTTCAATCAGGCTGATGGCAGGATTGCAGGGAAAAAACAGTGTTGCCGAGATGATCGAGGCACTCGGAAAACTGCTGCGTGCAAATTTGTCCGGCTCTCAAGAACTGATCCCGCTGGCAGAGGAAATGGAGCTACTTTCCAGTTACATCTATATTCAGAACATCCGGCTCAAAGGGAATATCGACTATCAAACCGAAGTGCCGGATGCGTTGCAGTCCATTCTGGTGCCCAAATTCATTCTGCAGCCGCTGGCCGAGAACGCGATCCTGCACGGGATCGGGGGAAGGCCGGAGGGCGGTATGATCCGGGTAAACGTCTGCCGGGAGGATGCGATGCTGCATATCTCGGTCTGTGATGACGGGAGCGGGATTGACCTAGACCGGCTTAATCAGATGAAGCAGGAACTGGATCAGGCAACACCGTCACAGGTGCTCGGGCGCGAAAAGGGGATCGGGCTGTATAATGTGATCTGCCGCCTGCGGCTGCAATGGGGGCAGGCTTGCCGTTTGGCGCTTGCGCCGCAGCAACCCGGTATATGTGTTACGTTGATTTTCCCGGCAGTTGAGGAGAAGCCATGAATTGTCGAATTGTAATTGCAGATGATGATGCCATGCTGCGCATCGGCCTGAAGGCCATGCTTCCTTGGACGCAATACGGATACCAGATCATCGGGGAGGCACAGGATGGACGGGAGGCGTTGGAGCTTTGCAGAAAGTACCAGCCCGATATCCTGCTGACCGATATGAAAATGCCGGAGACGGATGGTCTTGAAGTGCTTCGCACACTCGCAAGCTGGCCGCAAAAACCGGCGGTGATCGTGCTGAGTGGATATGATGAATTTTCGCTCGTACGGGAGGCGATGCGCCTCGGCGCGTTGGATTACCTGCTCAAGCTGGAGCTGTCCCCATCGCGGCTGCTGCAATGCCTGCAGACGGTGCAGCAGAAGATGAGCCGGGGACAGCCGGAGGAGCAGGGGGCTCCCGCAGCGATCAGCCGGGAGCGTGTCCTGCGCAACCTGATCAGCCATTTTTATGTGACCGATGCGGAGATGGACGAGGCCTTGCAGCGGGCGGGTGTGCGGTTTGAAACCGATGAGGCTTACTGCATGCTGCTGCACGCGGGCGACTGGTTCCGGTTCGAGGATGCGGACGAAGGAGAGACCCATACGCTGCAGTATTCCATGGAGAATATCGCTATGGAGATCGCTTCCGGCTGCATGACGGCATATTGTGTCTCGGGGAAAACAGGAGAGCTCTATCTGTTCGCGGGCCTGAAGGCGCAGTATGCCGACCGCCCCGCGCTGATCCGACGGACAGCATACCGCCTGCGCGATATCCTCAGGCAGTATCTGGACATCAATTGCGTGATTGCGATCGGCAGCGGTACAGCGGATGCAGCGGGACTGAGCCGGGCGGCCGGGCAGGCGGCTGAGGCCATGCGCCGCCGCTTCTGCCTGCCGACGGACGGGGTGCTGTGGTGGCAGGATGTTTCCCTTTTGCAGCCCGTCTCGCACAATGCAGCCATCACCCGCTGCAGCTCGGAGTTATATGCAGGGCTGAATACGCTGGACTGGGAGCGCACCGAGCGTGCATTTGATACACTGACCGAAACATTGGCGCATGCGCAGCTTTCCCATGCAGGAATGCTGCAGGCAGCGGCAGAACTGCAGAACGGCGTATGCGAATGCCTGGAGCGGTACGGCCGGACGGCGCGCCAAGCCCTGTCACACAGCTATCGCGATCTCCGGGAGATCCTGACGCTGAACAGTGCATCAGACTGCATTGCGTGGATCAAAAGTATGCAGGAGGACATTGCGCTGTTCTTTTCGCTGGAAGAGCAGAACGCAGCGAACGATGTTGTCCAGCAGGCGATCGATATCATGGAAAAGCGGTTTGCACAGCCGTTTTCCCTGCGGGAACTGGCGGATGAACTGCAGATTTCCCCGGGTTATCTGAGCGTCCGGCTCAAAAAGCAGACGGGAATGAATTTTTCCGAATATCTGATGCAGATCAGGCTGCGCAAGGCGCAGCGCATGCTTCGCACAACCGATAAGCGGATCGTGGATATCGCCGCGCAGGCCGGCTATCCGGATCAGTTCTATTTCAGCCGTCTGTTCAAGCGGGCGACCGGTATGACGCCGAGCGAGTACAGGAAACAGGGCGGGGATGCATGATGAAAAAAGTTATCGTTGCAGGATGCGTATTGCTCGCGGCGGTCGTATGCAGTATGGCGTTTTTTTTACCTGGCAGGGGGCTCCCGGACGGGGAGCAGGAGGCGCAGCATGTATTGCGCGTTGTGCTTTGGGACTATGACACAGTAAGCTATGACCGGCGGATCATCCAGGCGTTTGAGGCGCAAAACCCGGATATCACAGTGGAGGTTACCAGCTATTCCCCCACCTACTATGATTTCAGCCTGGAGGCGCTGCTCGCGAGCGATGAGCAGATCGATGTGATTTACGCAAACCAGCTGCCGCAGTTTGCATGGCTTTGCCAGGAGGAGTATCTGCTGCCGCTGGACGATTTTATCACACAGGATGGCTTGGATTTATCCTGTTACAGCGATACGGAGGTGCTTCGTGAACCGGATAGCGGCGCAGTGATGGGGCTTCCGTACCGGCAGGATAAATTCCTGCTGTATTACAATACGGATTTGTTTGATCAGGCAGGGCTCCCTTACCCCTCGTCCTCGCCCAGTTGGGAGGAGGTCTGCAACCTGGCGCAGCAGCTCAGCGACCGGCTGGAGGGGAAATACGGCATCTACTTCAGCGCCTTGCCGGAGCACCTGATCCCGCAGTCGCTGGATCAGCCGTTTGATTATATGAAAGGAGACTTCTCCGCGCTCGAAGAGGGGCTGGCGCAGTATCAGACGCTGGAGGAAACCGGTGCAGCGCCTCCGTTTTCCGATCTGGATCGGATGGACCCGGCCCAGCGCCTGTTTGAAACCGGAGCGTTCGGCATGTTCCTGAACGGCTCCTGGTATCTGAACTTTCTGGCGGAGGATACCGAAGCGGGTGTGTGTGATTTTCGCTGGGGTGTTACGGCGCGGCCGGGCTCAACGGCGGGCGCAGCGGAAAACCCGATGATGCTGACACCGATCTGCATCCACAGTGAGACGACAGAGCCCGAGGCTGCATGGCGCTTCCTGCGTTTTGTCTGCGGTATGGAGGGCGCGGAAATTTTGGCGGATGAAATGGTGCTTCCCGCGTATCACAGCGGGGAAACGGATGCGCAGCTCGCTGCGCGTGCGCGGAATTTTGGCATAGATGAGACGCTGGTGCTGGATGACTTTGATCCGCCGGAAACGCCACCCACCGCACAGGAAAGGGAAATCCGGGAAGCGGTCTATGCGCGCTATAAGCGGATCCTGCTCGGGCTGGATGGGATAGACACATTCTGCACGGATGCAGAGCAGGCACGAAAGCAAGCGATTGGTGCGTAAAACTGCACAAATGCGCCGGCGTTATTTTCTCTTCCCCAAGCATGGATTTGTACATATCCGATGGGTTTGTCCATGTCCAAAAAATTGCCGGAATGATATGCTTATACCAGACAATGCGTATGCATAAGTAAAGCTGGTAAAGGGGAGACGAATATGAAAAGAAAACTGCTCAAACAGGCAACGGCGCTTGCACTTGCTGGTGCGTTACTGACAGGCACGGCCTATGGCGCAGCGCAATATGACCCGGTGGATCCGGCGGATCCGTATCAGCCGCCGGTAAGCGGCATGTTTCATGGACAGCAGATCGATGCAGACGGCGTAACGGGACAATATTCTGTCTATATTGCGGACAATTTTGAGCCGTGCTCGGATGGTATCCTCGTCCTGACGCCGGACGGCACAACGGCGGAGGAATTCCTGAGTTCAGCAACCGGACAGGGCTGGATCGATCTGGCGGATGAGAAAGGGATTGCCGTTATTGTGGCGGAACCGCTCGACGGACAGAGCTGGAACCTGGCGGATGAAACGGACGGCCGGGATGACGAAGCGTTCCTGAAAAATGTTTATAACACGATCCGCAACAAGTCACAGGCGGTTACGGCGGCATTTGATATGAATGAACGCGCATTCTACCTGGTTGGCTACGAGGAAGGCGCTACGGCGGCACAGGAATTCGCAATGGAATGGCCGGCCCTGTTTGCCGGATTGGCAGCGGTTGGCGGCAGTGATGTCCCGGCGGCAGTCGCAGAACAGACCGGCGATGCGCTGAGCTATCCGTTTGCAGAGGCGGAGTCGCTGGAACGACAGGAACAACTGCAGATCCC
>ERZ894214.827-NODE-827-length-11215-cov-152.345_pt1 | contig 11215 bp, 7 predicted proteins | sample MGYA00380290_ERZ894214 | MGnify/ENA primary metagenome ERZ894214 (study PRJEB32331, sample SAMN06328421) | human gut metagenome | biome: human gut microbiome; feature: stool | host: Homo sapiens | collected 2014-09-19 ... | reverse complement strand
GAAACTAGTTAGAACGCAGCTTTACCAATTATACTCATCCGTGTAACTGTCAAAGACTGGTTCTTCGGTGATACCTTTCCGGCGAAAAAGTTGGCGGATATAGTTTTGGTCCGCGGGGCTTAGGAAGCGTTCTTCGCGATAAAAGCGATAGTAAAGAGTTTTTCCGAAATGCCCGATCAGTTGTTGCTTGATGTTTGTTCCGTCCTTATAAGGTACGTTGTCCAGCAGGTGGCTGATACCCCATGCCACATGTATCTTTTCTGCGTTTTGGAAGTGAGGACAGTCAATGCCGGTGGCCGGAATACACATTGGGTTTACGATGCTGATGTAGGACGTGTCAGCGGTAGTGAGAAGTGCAGCCACCCGACGCAGGCAGTTACAAGCTTTCGGACATTGCTCGTTGTAGCAGCGGGCGTAGTTGAAAGGGACTGTTTTGTTTTTTAATTTATTGTCGTTCATTTTATATTGTATATTACATACATGATTGACAAAGGTAGTGCTTTTATTGTGGAAAGGTACAATTTGAAAAAGAAAAAACGTGAAAGGATGGGTGAAGGGAACACCCTTCACCTATAAACTGCTTATAGATAGGATAATACAAGGAAAAGTGAAGGGTGAAGAGATTGTTCATTATAACTCTTCGCATACCCGCATTTCCATACCTTTATATACCACTACAATCTTGTGTAGTTGCGTGGAGCCAATAGCTTGTTTCACCGTGTCCGTGTCGGCATAGCGGTTGGCCTGGGCGATGGCTTCCTGACGCAATTCCTCCACACGGTTTTCAGAATCGCGATATTTGGCGTACTTCAACTCAACGATGTAGCTGTGCTTCATGTCAGAATATATGTCCAACATGGGACAGAGGAAAATATCGACGTAACCCGCTTGTGTATCTTGCTCGGAGATAGGACGGTAGAAGCGGTTTTGCGCAGTCATGGCCAAGGTGAAGCCGTGAACGAAGAATTCGCCCTTTTGCTTGTCACGCTGGGATGCATAACGTTTCAGGCAGTCGGCAATGTAACCGAAATAGGCTTGCCAATTGCCATCATAGGCGAGTTGACTTGAAAGTTCGCTCTTTTCGTAGCTGCTGAAATTCAAGTCTGCGTCGTTATAGGTATTCAGCAAATAAGTGTAGAGCTGCTCTTGAACCACCAGGTTCGGAATGGTCAGTTTGGTCTTGCCTTTATCTATTCCGCTAATGGTTAACATTCCGAAATAGTAGAGCAGGCTTATAAAATTGTCCGGATTGGTGATGTTGAGGGCAGGGAAACCCTTCTTCAGTTCACCGGTGATATAACCTTGACTCACTAAAGTTTGAATGACGGAAGCATCGTGTGCAAACTCCTTATCCTTTCGAATGAGCATACGCAGCTTTTCATAGTCGATACGTATATTATCTTCTATCATTTCTCGTGGCGCTTTGCCGTTATCTATGTAATTCTTCACGAAGTAGAGCACCATGTTGGAGTTGTACATGGTAGTTTCACCGTAACAATCCTGCGCGAAGCAATAATTGTCGTACCATGGTTTCATTATTTCTATCAATTCGTCAACAGTATGGCGGAAAGGACTGTTCGTTGAATAGTAAGTCAGCATTTCGCGCACTTCTTCTTCGGTGAACCCCATCATTTGGTTAAATTGAGGGGTAAGTGAGTAGTTTGTGCCGATGTTGAAGCCACTCGTCAGGTCATCCATCGTTACGGGGCTTACGCCGGTGATGAAACAACGCTCTATGCTGGAATAAGTTCCTGCCTTCACCTTATTGAAGAAAGCACGCAGATAACCTTCGCCATGCGTTTCATCAGTGTAGCGGTGCAAACTTTCCGCATCGGAAAGGATGGCGTTGGTGAAGTGGTCGTATTCGTCGATGAAGAGATACATTTTCTGTCCGGCACGTTCGCACTCCGAAACCAAATAGTCCAGTTGGTTGACAGCCCCGTCCTTTTCGTCCAATCGTTCTCTGATACCTTGTGGCAGGAGGTCAGAATAGACTTCACAGAAGAAGTCGAAGCGGATTTGGCAATGTGCATCCAGTCCTTTTCGATAATCGTTCAGTTCGCCGGTGATACCTGAAAAGTTGAGGTAAAGCACCAGATAGCTGTTGCGGTTTGCTGTGGGATGCTTCCCGATGTAGAGGTCGCCGAATAAGTCGTTGAACTTATCGCGGGTACGCACATCGTAGTAGTGTTGCAGTACGTTCAGCGTGAGGCTTTTGCCGAAGCGGCGGGGACGGATGAAGAAAAAGAACCGGTCTGCCTGCTCTATCATAGGAATGAAGCGGGTTTTGTCTACATAATAATAGTCTTCGCGGCGGATGACTGCGAAGTTCATCATACCGTAAGGCAAACGCTTTCTGTTGGGTACTATATATTCCATTGGATCCATCTTCTGTCCTCCTGCTGATTTCTTATTTAACAACTTGCTTCTTTAGCGTTAACGACACAAAGATAGTAAAAGTTCTTGTTGGGTACGAGGCATCCTCAAAAAAGTATTGGAAAAACTCATTCACACAAAGAACTACAGCCCTGACAAAGCTATTCTGAAACAGCAGTGAAGTGGCGGAAATAATTCTCGAGGTTAGCTTGTATATATTGAAAGATACTGTATTTTTGTGCAGAACTAAAAAAAGAAGAGACTATGTTGGACATTATTTTGATCGTAATTAGTGCCCTTTGTATGATAGCCGGGTTAGCAGGTTGTATTCTGCCGTTTCTTCCCGGTCCGCCTATTGCTTATGTGGGGTTGATCATTCTGCACTTCACGGATAAGGTACAATATTCTACGACACAATTAATCGTATGGTTATTGATTGTAGCTGTTTTGCAGGTATTGGATTATTTCACTCCGATGCTGGGAAGTAAATATAGTGGCGGTAGTAAATGGGGGAATTGGGGATGTATCATAGGAACTCTTGTCGGTCTTCTTTTCTTGCCTTGGGGGATTATTCTCGGTCCGTTTCTAGGAGCGGTGATTGGTGAACTATTAGGAAATAAAGAGTTCTCGCAGGCACTCAAATCAGGTGTGGGCTCTTTACTCGGATTTATATTCGGAACTTTACTGAAGTTCGTTGTCTGCGGTTATTTTTGCTATCAATTTATCATAGGTCTTATTCGGTAACCTATTTGATGTTGTAAAACATTCGTAAGAATAACCTATCTATTGCCTTTACATAGAGTACTAAATCGATGTGTGTTCGTCTTTATTGAAGTAGCACATTGAGGTAGTACCATGAAAAAGACTTTTATTTATCTTTCTTTTATCATTTTCTTGGGGTGGTTTCCCTCGCTTTTTGCGGGAGAAATTTATGTATCCCTACAGGGGAATGATAAGAATTCCGGGACAAAGGAAGCTCCGTTTTATACATTAAACCAGGCAATCAAGCAGGCTCGTGAATGGCGTAGACTGAATCGGCCGGAAGTAGCCGGAGGAATTTATATTCGTTTGGAAGAGGGTGTTTATGCCCAGCGCAATTCTCTGTTTCTTCGTCCGGAAGATAGTGGGACACCCGATTCTCCAACAGTGATTTGTGCAGTAGATGGGGCTCATCCTGTGATTAGTGGTGGAGTTGCTGTTACGGGGTGGAAGCGTGGATGTAATCATCCGGCAGTTCCTGAAAAGCTAAAGCAGAAGATATGGTCGGCAGAGGCTCCCCTAATAGGAAATAGAAGAGTAGAAACCCGGCAAATGTGGGTGAACGGTCATAAAGTTCAAAGAGCTGCGCAATTTCCTGGCGGAGGATTGGAACGAATGATTGACTTCAATCCGGAAGAACAAACAATAACGATCCCCGTTTCTCAAAGTGTAAATCCGAAGAGACTACAAAATGCCGGTCAACTGGAAATGATTGTCCATCAACGCTGGGCGATTGCTATTTTGCGCGTGAAAAGTATAGACGCGAAAGACGGACAAGCTGTAGTTCGCTTCCATGAACCCGAAAGTCACCTGGAGTTTGCGCATCCCTGGCCGCAACCCGTCATCGGAGGAGAGAAAGGAAATTCTTCCTTTTGCCTGACCAATGCACTGGAATTGCTGGACCAACCCGGTGAATGGTTCCAGGAATATCCTTCCGGCACGATTTACTATTATCCGCAGGCGAGCGAAAATATGGAAACAGCTGAAGTGATTATCCCTGCCTTGGAAACTTTAGTGACCATAGACGGTACATTGTCCCGTCCGGTAAAGCATATACAATTTAACGGAATTACTTTTGCGCATACCTCCTGGATGCGTCCTTCTTTTCAGGGACACGTCACCTTGCAAGGGGGATTTCCTTTATTGGATGCCTATAAACTACAAGAACCGGGGCTTCCGGAAAAAGCAGAACTGGAAAATCAAGCCTGGATCACCCGTCCCGAAACGGCAATATGTGTAAGAGGTGCCGAGCATATTGATTTCAAGCATTGCACGTTCCGTCATTTATCGTCCACCGGACTGGATTATGAATGGGCCGTTACTGCATCGAGCGTCGAAGATTGTCAATTTACGGATATTGGAGGAACGGCTTTACTGGTCGGTGCATTTCCGGACGGAGGATTTGAGACGCACGTCCCTTTTATTCCTGCTGACGTACGGGAATTATGTTCCCATATTACTATCAGAAACAATTTCATCAGTAATGTGACTAATGAAGACTGGGGATGTGTAGGTATCGGCGCCGGATATGTCAGAAACATGGATATTTCTCATAATGAAGTCTGCCATCTGAACTATTCAGGGATTTGTGTAGGCTGGGGATGGACATCGCTGGAGAGCGGAATGTGCAACAACCGGATAGAAGCAAACTATGTACATCACTTTGCCCGTCGGCTATACGATGCAGGCGGTCTGTATACTCTTTCCAACCAGCCGGGTTCCGTCATGCGTAATAACCGGATCGAACATTTAATCGAGGCACCCTACGCTACGAATGACCGGGCTTTTTATATCTATCTGGATGAAGCTACGGACGGATATACAATGGAGAACAACTGGTGTCCTGCTGAACGTTTTGATTCGAACCGCCCCGGGAAAAAGAACGTGTGGAAGAATAACGGGCCTCAAGTGGCGGACAGTATTAAATACAAAGCCGGAAGAATAAAGCAAGATTGAAACAAATCAATGGATTAACATAGTCATCAATGTACTAGTATAGCAATCAATAAACTAGTGTAATAATCATTAGAACTAGACTAGTATGATAATTATTCCAACTAATATGATAATTATAGTAATCAATAAACGATATTTAATCAATAAAATAGATGAAACCAACGAACTACCATTTATTTGATTTCCTTGATTTCGATACCGAGTTATCAAGGAATGAGTCGCTTTGGAAAGCATACAAGCCAACGGCTGTTTATGAAAAGGAAGGAGATATTTACGTAACAGTTCCCTTTCAGAAGCAAAAGCTGGCTAACGATATGATGGCGGATACCGATGTTCCCCAGGAGGAATATACGTTAATCATCCGTCAGTATAACATCGGTATCACCCGCCTGTTTCTTGGCTTCGGTGATTATGTACTGACAGATGAGTCGGAAATGCTGCAATTCAGTGACCGGATTCAGAAAGTGCCCCTGTTTATAAAAGAACAAAAAGGAAAATGGATTCTTTCGACGGAGGACGGAACGAAGCGTGCCGTTATCAATGTGGAAGAGCCTCTATTAGACCGATGGAGCGAATTGCTTCCCGACCCTCAAGAAACGCTTGACATCACTTTATACCCTGACGGAAAGCGTGAAATCCGCTTGTCAGCCTACGACCATTTTTCGCCTCCCCGCTACGATGCGTTACCTGTTGCTTTTTGCAAACGCGACGGTCGGAAAGAACGTGCAACGCTTTCTTTTGAATGTAAGCCCGATGAATGTTTTGCCGGAACCGGAGAACGTTTCTTTAAAATGGACTTAAGCGGACAGACTTTCTTCCTGAAAAACCAGGACGGGCAAGGAGTCAATAACCGGCGTACTTATAAGAATATCCCCTTCTATCTATCTAGCCGCATGTATGGAACATTCTACCATACATGTGCTCATAGCAAGCTCTCGCTGGCCGGACATTCCACCCGTTCCGTACAGTTTCTAAGCGACCAGGCATTGCTGGATGTATTTGTAATAGGCGGTGATACGATGGAAGATATTCTTCGCGGTTATCGTGACCTGACCGGCTATCCGTCTATGCCTCCTCTTTGGAGTTTTGGCGTTTGGATGAGCCGTATGACTTATTTCAGTGCCGATGAAGTAGACGAAATATGCGACCGTATGCGTGCCGAACACTATCCCTGTGATGTAATTCATCTGGATACGGGCTGGTTCCGTACCGATTGGCTCTGCGAATGGAAATTCAATGAAGAACGGTTCCCCGATCCGAAAGGATTCATCGGGCGGTTGAAAAAGAACGGCTATCGTGTCTCTTTATGGCAACTTCCATACGTTGCGGAAAATGCAGAGCAGATTGATGAAGCCAGAGCCAATGATTATATAGCCCCATTGACCAAACAACAAGCGACCGATGGTTCCAACTTCTCCGCCCTGGATTATGCCGGAACAATCGACTTTACTTATCCGAAAGCAACCGAATGGTACAAAGGACTATTGAAACAACTCCTGAATATGGGAGTAACCTGTATCAAAACCGATTTCGGTGAAAACATTCACATGGACGCCCTCTATAAAGGTATGAAGCCGGAATTGTTGAACAACCTGTATGCCCTGCTTTATCAAAAGGCTGCTTACGAAATTACGAAAGAAGTGACAGGTGACGGCATTGTCTGGGCACGTTCCGCATGGGCGGGATGCCAGCGTTATCCTTTGCATTGGGGAGGCGATTCCTGTAGTTCTTGGGATGGAATGGCAGGTTCTCTGAAAGGTGGTCTGCATTTCGGTCTGTCGGGATTTGCTTTTTGGAGCCATGATGTTCCCGGCTTCCATACATTGCCCAATTTTATGAACTCGGTAGTAGCAGATGATGTGTACATGCGTTGGACTCAATTCGGCGTATTCACATCGCATATCCGTTATCACGGAACCAATAAGCGTGAACCCTGGCACTATCCGGCCATAGCTCCGTTGGTGAAAAAGTGGTGGAAATTGCGTTATTCGCTCATTCCATACATCGTAGAACAAAGTAAACTAGCCATAGAAAGCGGCTATCCGCTCTTGCAGGCACTCATTCTGCATCATCCGGAAGATAAACTTTGTTGGCATGTGGATGATGAATACTATTTCGGCAATGATTTCCTGGTAGCTCCGGTGATGAATAGCGAAAACCGTCGGGATATCTATCTTCCCGAAGGAAAATGGGTGAACTTCTTTACGGGAGAACGTTTGGAAGGAGCATGCTGGTTGAGAGACGTGTATGTTCCGTTGGAAGAAATGCCCGTATATGTGCGTGCAAATGCCGTGATACCCATCTATCCGGAAGACGTGGACTGTACGGATGAAATGGATTTAAGCAAGAGCATGGCTTTACGCATAGATAATGATTATAAAGGATTTTGGACTATGATAGATTGTGGTAGAAAATTAATTAATTTAGTATAGTATGAAAACATGGAAGAGTAATTTAGAAGAAACAAAACAACGTTATATAAATTGGTGGAACCATAAAGGAATCATTCTCAATATGTGGGAGCACTTCCAGGAAGGAGTGCAACCACATGCAGAGATAATGCCTCCCGCGCCGGCAAAAGATTTGTCGCAAAAATGGTTCGACCCTCAATGGAGGGCAGAATATCTGGACTGGTACGTAGCGCACAGCAGTCTGAAAGCGGATATTCTTCCGGTTGCGAATACCCAACTGGGTCCCGGCTCACTGGTCGCCATCTTAGGCGGAGTGTTTGAAGGTGGGGAAGATACCATTTGGATTCATCCCAACCCGGATTTCACCGATGAAATAGTCTTTAACCCCGAACACCCGAACTGGATTCTTCATAAAGAACTCCTGAAAGCCTGCAAAGCGAAAGCCAACGGACACTACTTTGTCGGTATGCCCGACCTGATGGAAGGACTGGATGTCCTAGCCGCACTGAAAGGAACGGATAGGGTATTATTGGACACAGTGATGCAGCCCGAAATCTTGGAACAACAGATGCAGCAAATCAACGACATCTACTTCAAAGTATTTGATGAACTATACGACATCATCCGTGAAGGCGACGAGATGGCATTCTGTTATTTCTCGTCCTGGGCTCCCGGAAAGATGAGTAAACTGCAAAGTGATATTTCGACCATGATTAGTCAGGATGATTATCGCCGGTTTGTGCAACCTTTTATTCGTGAACAATGTCAGAAGATTGATTATACCCTTTATCATCTGGATGGAGTGGGAGCTATGCATCACCTGCCTGCCTTGCTTGAAATTGAAGAATTGAATGCGATTCAATGGACTCCCGGAGTGGGCGAACCACAAGGAGGATCTCCCAAATGGTACGATCTGTATAAGAAGATTCTGGCATGCGGAAAGAGCGTAATGGCTTGCTGGGTGACATTAGACGAACTAAAACCTCTATTGGATCATATCGGTGCGGACGGTGTACACTTGGAAATGGATTTTCATAACGAAAAGGAAGTGGAACAGGCCATGCGGATTGTTGAAGAATATACCGGTTCTTCTACTTCTGTAAATACCAATGAACATCAACAGGATGCCGACTTGGCAGCTACCGGACAGGAACGTATTTGTATACGGGAAGAACAACATCGGGAAGAGGATAAACTGCAACCTCTGTATGAAGCCATTGTTGCCGGGAAACTGGAACCTGCGGTTGAAGTCACCCGGCAAGCCATTGCGGAAGGAGTAGCTCCCCAAATGATTATCAATAATTATATGATTAAAGCAATGGGCGAAGTGGGACAACGTTTCCAGGATGGAAAAGCTTTTGTTCCTCAACTGTTGATGGCAGGACGTGCCATGAAAGGGGCTTTGGAACTACTGAAACCTTTATTGGCAGGAAGTGCTTCCACTACAATCGGTAAGATTGTCATCGGTACAGTGAAGGGAGATCTCCATGATATTGGTAAAAACCTGGTGGCTTCCATGCTGGAGGGGTGCGGCTTTGAAGTCATAAATATTGGTATTGATGTGACTTGTGACAAGTTTGTGGAAGCTGTGAAGGAAAACCATGCTGACATCTTGTGCATGAGCGCATTGCTGACTACTACCATGACGTATATGAAAGAGGTTATCCAGGCATTGGAAGAGGCCGGTATTCGTAATCAAGTGAAAGTGATGATTGGCGGAGCACTCGTCAGTCAGGGGTTTGCTGACGAAATCGGTGCGGACGGATATAGTGATAATGCGAATACAGCCGTAGCAGTTGCCAAAGAACTGATTGGAAATAAAAAATAGAATAAAAAGGCACGGATTACACGGATCAACACGGCTCTTAATTACATAGCCTATTAAAACCGTGAAATCCATGTAATCTTTGCCTAAAGAAAATTAGATTTAAACTTACGTTACTTATTTAATACTTGAATTATGCATGTGAAATTCTTAGAGACATTAGATTGGAGTATTCTGATTGCCTACTTCCTTATTTTGATAGCTATTGGTATATGGGCAAGTTCTAAACGAAAAAAAGGGAGTAGTCTTTTCCTTGCGGAGAATTCGTTGAGATGGTATCATATCGGCTTCTCTATGTGGGGGACAAATGTCGGACCTTCCATGTTGATAGCTTCCGCAAGTGCCGGATTTACTACTGGTATTGTTTCGGGGAATTATGCCTGGTATGCATTTGTCTTTATATGTCTGCTTGCTTTTGTCTTTGCTCCCCGATATTTGGGTAGTCGCATCACGACATTGCCCGAATTTATGGGAAAACGTTTCGGACAATCTACCCGTAACATCCTTGCTTGGTATACCATTATTACCATTCTTATTTCATGGCTTGCATTGACTTTATTTGCCGGTGGAGTCCTGATCCGTCAGGTCTTCGATATTCCTATGTGGCAATCGGCATTGCTGTTACTTGTCATCTCCGCTTTCTTCACGATGCTTGGCGGACTGAAAGCTGTGGCCTACACGAATGTATATCAAATGATACTGTTGATTGTAGTATCAGCCACACTGGCTATCATGGGAATCTATAAAGTGGGCGGTGTAGGCGCACTGGTGGACGCCGTTCCGGCGGATTACTGGAATCTTTTCCATCCAAATGATGACCCGGCTTTTCCTTGGCTACCTATTATCCTGGGTTATCCTATTATGGGAGTTTGGTTTTGGTGTACGGATCAGTCGATGGTGCAACCGGTTCTTGCTGCCAAGAATCTCAAAGAAGGACAGATGGGAACCAACTTTACCGGATGGTTGAAAATATTAGATGTACCTCTTTACATTCTTCCCGGCATTATCTGCCTCGCTTTATTCCCACAATTGGAGAATCCCGATGAGGCTTATATGACAATGGTGACTCATCTGTTCCCGACAGGAATGGTCGGCTTGGTATTGGCTGTATTGACAGCAGCATTGGTAAGTACTGTCGGCTCTGCATTGAATGCATTAAGTACGGTATTCACGATGGATATCTATGTGAAGAAAATCCGACCGCAGGCCAAGCAGAAAGAGATTATCAGAGTGGGACAAGTGGTTACGGTAGTCGGTGCACTGATTTCTGTGATAATAACCATAGCGATCGACAGCATCAAAGGACTGAATCTATTTAATGTTTTCCAGTCTGTACTGGGATTTATAGCTCCTCCGATGGCAGCTGTATTTCTCTTTGGCGTGTTCTGGAAACGCACCACTACTCTGGCAGCTAATATGGCTCTGACATTGGGAACTGTGTTCAGTATCGGAGTGGGAATTTTGTATTTATGGGTATTTCCGGCCGAACAATATAATGCGTGGCCTCATTTTATGCTGCTTTCCTTCTACTTATTCGTTATCATCGGAATAGGCATGATAGTAGTCAGCCTGTGGGATAAGTCTCCGCAATTGGGCATCTTGAATATGGAAAAGATAGAGGACAAACCTGCACGAATTGTTCTTATCCTATGGGGATTACTTATTGTGACTATGATCGGGCTTTACATCTTCTTCAATGGCCACTAGTTTTTATTCACCACAGAGGACGCAGAGGACACAGAGATTATTATCTAATAATAAAAGACTCTGTGTCCTCTGCGTCCTCTGTGGTGAAACTATTTTCTGCGAAAACAATTTTCGTACGTACACAGCCCGCAAGTATATTCCAGCTTACGGACATGAGAACCCACTCCAATAATACCACTTA
>ERZ894214.826-NODE-826-length-11276-cov-78.9112_pt1 | contig 11276 bp, 6 predicted proteins | sample MGYA00380290_ERZ894214 | MGnify/ENA primary metagenome ERZ894214 (study PRJEB32331, sample SAMN06328421) | human gut metagenome | biome: human gut microbiome; feature: stool | host: Homo sapiens | collected 2014-09-19 ... | reverse complement strand
GAAATACCTCCGGGCAGATTGCTTTCTTTAATCAGTTGCAATTCCTGAATTCAAAAATGAGTCCGATACGTCCTTCATTCTATACAGACAATTTCTTCTCCTTGATGCCGGGTGAAAAGAAAACGGTAACCATTGAAACCGCAAAAGGAAAGTTGAAAGATGGAGCTGTGTTGGCACTGAAAGGCTGGAATATAAATAAGCAAGAATATAAATTGAAGTAAAAAAGTAAGAATATGAATTGATTCTGCTTTCTTTGTTTCGGTAGATTGTGGAATCAATCATTGATATTGTAGAGAAATCATTTTAATCATTAAAAAGAAGTGAGATGAAACTTAAGTTTATCATAGGTGTAGTCGGTATATTATCAGCATGTGGATTTACTAATGCACCTTCTTTAGATACTACTCAGGAAGAACAGGATAATAATTGGGTGATTGGTCCGTTCCATCGTCCGGAAGGAGTTAATCCTGTCATATCACCGCAACCGACAGAATTTTATTGTCCGATGCGGAAACAGCAAGTGAAGTGGGAAGAAAGTGATACATTTAATCCGGCTGCTACTACAAAAGACGGAAAAATTATTGTACTTTACCGCGCAGAAGATAATTCGGCTCAAGGCATAGGTAAAAGAACTTCACGTGTTGGTTATGCTGAAAGTAAGGATGGGATTGAGATGAAGAGGATGGCTAGCCCTGTTCTTTTTCCTGCCGAAGATAATTTTAAAGATCAAGATTGGCCGGGGGGCTGCGAAGATCCCCGTGTGGCTATGACCGAAGACGGATTGTATGTGATGCTTTATACGGCATGGAATCGAAAAAAAGCGCGTCTTGCTGTAGCTACTTCCCGAGATTTGAAGAATTGGACAAAACATGGACTTGCCTTTGATAAGGCATATAACGGTCGATTTAATAATCTTTTCTGCAAGTCAGGTTCTATTCTAACAAAATTGAAAGGAAATCAATTGGTCATTGATAAAGTTGACGGTAAGTATTTGATGTATTGGGGAGAGTATGCGGTATATGCTGCTACTTCTGATAACCTGATTGACTGGTATCCGGTTTTGGATGAGAAGAATGAGCTAATGAAAATTATACAACCTCGTAAAGGGCATTTTGATAGTTTGCTGACAGAATGTGGTCCTCCGGCTGTTCGTACCAAACATGGTATTGTTCTTATGTATAATGGTAAGAATAGTGGTAAAACTGGAGATGCTGACTATCCAGCCAATGCTTATTGTGCCGGACAGCTGTTATTGGATGGTGACGATCCTTATAAAGTATTGGATCGTTTGGATAAGCCTTTCTTTGCTCCCGAGGCTCCTTTTGAGAAGAGCGGACAGTACAAAGATGGAACAGTATTTATTGAGGGACTTGCATATCACAAAAGGAAATTATACCTCTATTATGGTTGTGCTGATTCTCGGGTAGCAGTCGCTGTATGTGATGATGTAAAGAAGCTGAAGATAAAATAGTAGATTATAAAACAATGAGAATAAAGCTGGATACATATATTGCTTGTATTGCTATTTTTCTGTGTTCTTCTATAGAATGCATCTATTCGCAAAAATTGAAATGGAATTTTGGTTTATCACGTAGGCAAAGTTCCGAAGTGATACCTCATTCAAAATATTCGTTTCAGACAGCTAAACTTAAAAAGAAGGTTATAGAACCCGGAGAATTGAGTCCGCTTTCCGATTGGGAGTATCAACTATCCAAAGGATGGGAAATGATAGAAGGGTATAAAGCTAGAGCTGCCGAAAAATCAGTAGTTGCGCAAGATTTAGATACAAGTGAATGGTATTCGGCAACAGTTCCAGGTACAGTCTTAACTACATTGGTGGATCAGGGTGTGTACCCTGATCCTTACTGGGGACTTAATAATTTATTGATTCCCGATACGCTTTGCCGGATGGACTGGTGGTATCGCAATTCTTTTAATATTCCTCGTAATAAAAAGGGAGAGAAAGTGAAGTTGATTCTGAATGGAATCAATTATAAAGCGGAGATCTGGTTCAATAGGCAATTATTAGGAACGATGACCGGTGCTTTTGAGAGAGGTATTTTTGATATAACTCCTTGGGTGGATTATGATAAAAAGAATCTGTTGGCCATTCGTATTCTTCCGCCTAATAATCCCGGTATTCCTCACGAGGCAAATAGGAAAGAAGGAATTGGTCCCAATGGTGGAGCATTGTGCCTGGATGGTCCTACTTTTATCTCTTCAGAAGGCTGGGATTGGATTCCCGGCATACGCGACCGAAACGTGGGTATTTGGCAGGATGTCAGAGTCAAATTTGGAAATGAATTGGAAATTGTTGATACACATGTGATTACGGATTTGCCTTTGCCTGACACTACTTCTGTCAATTTTATCGTTCAGACGGAGATTTATAATTCTTCTAAAACGACTCGTACTGCTAATTTGCATTTTAATATTGGCGGAGTGTCAGCTGTTTATCCGGTTTCTTTGAATGCAAATGAAAAGAGGATGATTAAGCTGACTTCTAATGAGTGTAAAGAACTGCAAATGAAGAATCCACGTCTCTGGTGGCCGAATGGGTATGGAGAACAGTATTTATATGATGCATCTTTAAGTCTGATTTCATCAGGTAAGGACACACTTGACGTAAAGAAGATGCGTATCGGTATCCGTGAGTTGGAGTATGAATTGTCTGCATACGAGTATAACTCTCCTATAGTGCGTTTGAACTATAATCCGACTGCTGCTTTGCAGGATGGAAAACCCGCTTTTGATACTGTGAAACGTAAGAAAACAGATAATAAAGTTCGCTATACGAATTACGATGGAGAGTTTGTCCCCTATTTATTAAAACCAGTATCTTCACAAGGAATAGAGTTGATAAAAGATTCACTGATGAAAGAATATATGGTTATAAAGGTGAACGGACAACGGATTTTTTGTAAAGGAGGTAACTGGGGAATGGATGATGGTATGAAGCGAGTTTCCCGGGAACGACTGGAACCTGCCTTGAAGTTGCATAAGAATATGAATTATAATATGATTCGTAACTGGACGGGTGAGAGTACGGAAGAAGTATTTTATGAGCTTTGTGATGAGTACGGAATGTTGGTTATGAATGATTTTTGGCTTTCGACAGATGGGTTTAACCTCAATCCGCTGGATAACTGCCTGTTCGTTAGAAATGTGACCGAAACAGTACGTCGTTTCCGCAATCATCCCTCTATTGCTTTATGGTGTGCACGTAATGAAGGATTTGCAACCAATGAACTTGAGTACATGTTGGCCGCCACTTTGGCTAAAGAGGACGGCAGCAGGCATTATACAGGAAATTCCCGTTCATTGAATAGTTCAGGAAGCGGGCCTTGGCGTTATCAGTTTGATGCAGGCTGGTACTACCGTTCTTTGGCCGGAGGATTCCGATCCGAAGTGGGTACTCCTTCTCTGCCTACGGCTGAAACTGTTCGTGAGTTTATGGCGGAAGAGGATACATGGCCCATTAGTGATGTTTGGTATTACCATGATTGGCATAATCATAGATATGGTAGTAAGACTTTTAGCGAGCTTTATAAGGAAGGCATGGATCGTAAATTAGGACCTTCTGATAATTTAGATGATTTCTGTAAAAAAGCACAATTGATTAATTACGAAAGCCATCGGGCTATTTTTGAAGCATGGAACAGTAAGATGTGGAATGATGCTTCCGGAGTACTACTGTGGATGAGTCATCCTGCATGGCCTAGTATGGTTTGGCAGAATTACAGTTCAAATGGCGAAACTGCCGGTGCCTATTATGGCACTCAAAAGGCGTGCCGTCCTCTTCATATTCAGATGAGTCTTAATAGTCAACATAAAGTTGATATTATTAATACTACGCTGAAAGAATATCGGAATTTGAAAGTGGAAGTCGCGGTTTACGATAAAGAAGGAAAAAAGATACGTTCCTCACAACAAAAGGTAAGTCATGTGACAGCTAATGCACTGACTCCTGTAGCACAATTAGAGGATATAAAAGGTCTTCCTGATTTCAGTTGGGTAAAGCTGGTATTGACAACAAATAATGGAAAGTTGTTGGATGATAATGTCTATTGGCTCAATCAAAAGGAATGGGATGGAAAGGTTTTGACTGATTTACCAGTTGCTTCGGTGAATGTATCTGTGAAGAATTTTGCGAAAAAAGCAAATCATTATGAGGGTAAACTTATTGTGAAAAATCCAGGACAATATCTGGCAGCCGCAATAGCATTGACTTTGAGGAATGCAAAAACAGATGCGCCCATTCGTCCAGCTTATTTTGATGACGGATATTTTTATCTGATGCCCGGCGAATCTAAAGAAATCCGTTTTCAGGTGGATTGTAAAGAAGGGGTGGATAAGATGCTTTTGCGGGTAGATGGATATAATGTTGAATCGAAAGATATATTGTTGAATAAATAAAGATTAGGTATTTATGTATAAGAAGGTATTAATATTATTATTTTTTATTCCTTTTCAGTTGTTGTTTGCTCAAACGAGTATGTTGAAAGATTTCCCGGAGGGCTCTACTCCGGAGGAAATTGGTAAGCGATTGGCTTATCGTTTTCTGACAGAGAAACATGCACTCCATATCGGAAAATGGATTGGTTATCCGGAGACTTTTTATTGGAACGGGGCTTTGCGATATGCTTATCTTGCAAAAGATAAGGAACTTCTCAATCGTTTGCAAGATAAGTTTGAACCTCTGTTTACCGAGGAAAAAGCGTTGCAACCTATTATGAATCATGTTGATGTGAATATGTTTGGCAGCTTGCCTCTTGAGTTATATCTTGTGACGAAAGATAAGAAATATTGGTATTTGGGGTTACCCTATGCTGATTCTCAATGGAAAGTGCCTGCAAATGCGAAACCGGAGGAAAAGGAATGGGCTGAAAAAGGATATTCCTGGCAAACACGTTTGTGGATTGATGATATGTATATGATTACAATCGTGCAGACTCGTGCTTATAAAGTGACGAAGGATAAAAAATATATTGATCGTGCAGCTAAAGAGATGGTGATGTATCTGGATGAGTTGCAACGTCCGAACGGCCTTTTCTATCATGCCCCCGATGTACCTTATTATTGGGGACGTGGAAATGGCTGGATGGCTGCCGGAATGACGGAATTACTTCAGTGTCTGCCTAAAAATCACAAAGACCGTCCTCGTATTTTGGAGGGCTATCGGACAATGATGGAAAGTCTGAAGAAATATCAGAATCCGGAGGGGCTGTGGAATCAGTTGATTGACCAGTCTGACTGTTGGACTGAAACATCCGGATCGGCTATGTTTGCTTTTGCTTTTATCAAGGGAGTTAAGAATGGATGGTTGAATGCTGAAGAATATGCTCCTGCTGCTCGTAAGGCGTGGATAGCTTTAGTGTCATATCTTAATGACAAAAATCAGGTGAGAGAGATTTGCGTGGGTACGAATAAGAAGAATAGTAAACAGTATTATTATGACCGTCCACGCCGCACGGGTGATTATCATGGGCAGGGACCTTATCTGTGGTGTGCTGCCGCTCTAATGGAAAAATAATCGTTCCGGTATTGAGTAGTAGTTGAGACTTTTGGAGGATATTTCTATTGATTTGGATAATTTTTTTTATTTATAGCCCAATTTGTTTTATTCAATGTGAGGGATGTTCCATAACTTTGGCTCAACAATTTAGTACAAACGGAATCAGACAGGCTGATTCGCAATCATGTTTTATATGAGTTTGAAATATTTACTTTGTGGGATGGCTTTTGTGGCATGTGCCACTATTGCTGAGGCTTTTAATAATGTGCCGGAATCGATTTCTGCATCTATTTCTTTGAAAGTACCTGGAAATGGGGCGAAACACTATCCATTGACTTTTCAGAAATCGCAGAATAATAATGGCACTTATTATTTGGAGAATTCGGAAAAGATGCCGTTGACTGTGTCTCAAAATATAGTTACTGGTAATGATGGGCTACGTATTAGTGTATCTATCACTGCATTGGAAGATGTCTATTTAAATTACAATCAACAGATGGCAACCGGCTTCCGTCATGATGACTGCCTGTTCTATATGCCGGGGTTCTGGTATCGACGTAATCTACGTTCACCCAAAGAGGCTCCTTCATTCCATACATCAGATAGTTGGATTGTAAGCGAAGACAGGTTAAGTGCACCTCTTACGGGAATTTTCTGTGAGAAGACACAACGTTTTATGACTGTCAACAGACTGGATAAGTTTGTAAACAGCACTTTGGCCACGCATCGAGAAGGTGAGATTATTCTTTCGGATAAGACATCTTTGGGGTATACCGGATTTGAAAATAAAGGTGGTGTTGCTACTCTTTCTTTCGGTTTTCCTTATCGGGAAGCTCCCAAAAGTTATATTCGTAAATTGACATTAGCTCCGGCTGTGACTGCTTATCAGCTTCTGAAAAAAGGAGAAACTATTTTGTTGACCTGGCAAATTGTTGAAGGTGAAGCCAAAGACTATTCTGATTTTGTGCGCCATACCTGGGAATATTGTTATGATACATATTCTCCCAAGCCTGTTGATACTCCCTACTCAATTGAGTATATGAAGCAGACTCTTAGCCAATTCTTTGTAAGTAGTTTTGTCGATAAATATCCGTTGGTGTATAATTCGGGCATACATCTTAGGACAGACGCATGTACAAGTAATGGGCAGGCAGAGGTCGGTTTTATCGGTCGTGTTCTTCTGAATGCATTCAATGCTTGGGAATATGGCTGGGAATGTAACCGGGAGGATTTGAAGGCTAATAGTACTAAAATCTTTGATAGTTACCTGAAGAATGGTTTCACAGAGGCAGGCTTTTTCAAGGAATCGGTTAATTTTGATAAGAATTCTGAAGATCCTGTTCATAGCATCCGTCGTCAGTCAGAAGGGCTTTATGCAATCTTCCATTTCCTGGCTTATGAAAAAGAAAAAGGACGTAAACATCCGGAATGGGAACAACGATTGAAGAAAATGCTGGATATGTTTCTGCAATTGCAAAATGCTGACGGCAGTTTTCCACGTAAGTTTCGTGACGATTTCACTATTGTAGATAAAAGTGGGGGAAGCACTCCTTCTGCTACATTGCCTTTGGTGATGGGATATAAGTATTTCAAGGATAAACGTTATTTGGATAGTGCTAAGCGGACTGCAGGTTATCTGGAGAAAGAATTGATTTCTAAAGCAGATTATTTCTCATCTACCCTTGATGCGAATTGTGAAGATAAAGAAGCATCACTTTATGCTGCAACTGCTACTTATTATCTTTCATTGGTTACTAAGGGAGAGGAACATAAACATTATGCTGACCTGACAAAGCAAGCCGCTTATTTTGCCTTATCATGGTATTATTTGTGGGATGTTCCTTTTGCTCCCGGTCAGATGCTGGGTGATATTGGTTTGAAAACACGTGGCTGGGGAAATGTATCAGTAGAAAATAATCATATCGATGTCTTTGTGTTTGAATTTGCCGATGTGCTTCGTTGGCTGTCGAACGAGTATAACGAGTCTCGCTTTTCAGATTTTGCAGAAGTAATTTCAACTTCTATGCGCCAATTATTACCTTATGAAGGGCATATGTGCGGTATTGCAAAGGTAGGTTATTATCCGGAGGTTGTCCAACATACAAGTTGGGATTATGGAAAGAATGGTAAAGGATACTATAATGATATTTTTGCGCCCGGATGGACTGTTGCTTCTTTGTGGGAGCTGTTTACACCAGGGCGTGCAGAGACTTTTATGAAAAAGTAATTATAATAAATTAATTTGTAATGACGTCTAGAAGAGATTTTCTTAAAAAAGCCGGGCTGCTTAGTGCTGCTTTTGCAGTTCCTGCCCTTAATGTGAATGGCGATACCCCACAGTCTAAAATACGTCTGAAGAATACTAAGATTGCGGTGGACGATCGATGGGATGTTATTGTAATCGGTGGTGGACCTGGTGGATGTACCGCTGCAATTTCTGCAGCTAGGGAAGGTGCTAAGACTTTATTGATTGAGGCAATGGGGCAACTTGGTGGTATGGGAACTGCAGGGATGGTTCCGGCATGGTGTCCGTTTTCGGATGGTGAGAAAATCATTTATAGGGGATTGGCGGAAAAGATATTCGAGGCATCAAAAAAAGGAGTGCCTCATGAGAGAAAACAGAAGTTGAACTGGGTGAACATAAATCCCGAATATCTGATGCAGGTTTATGATCAAATGGTCGCTGATTCGGGAGCTCAGGTTCTTTTCTTTTCGAGGGTTGCAGCCGTTGAGATGTCAGCAAATGATACAATAGACGCTATCATTGTGGCAAATAAATCCGGGCTTGTCGCTTTTAAAGCGAAAGTTTTTATTGATGCAACGGGAGATGGCGATGTGGCTGCATGGGCAGGTGCTTCATTTAAAAAAGGAGGAGAGGATGGAGTAGTGCAAAGTTCTACTTTATGTTTCTCGTTTGCCAATGTCGATAGCTATCACTATAATCTCATAGGCCCTTCATTACATACGAGTAACAAGAATAGTCCTATTTATGATGTGATTAAGTCCGGGAAATATCCATTGATAGGCAAACATTTCAATAGTAATCTGATTGGTCCGGATGTGGTGCAGTTCAATGCAGGGCATATTGATAATGTTGATTCGACCGATCCATGGGCTACTACGCGGGCAATGGCTACCGGTAGGCAGATAGCAGAGCAATATTTGGAAGCACTGAAAGAAGTGCGGCCCAAGGCTTTTGGCAGTGCTTTTGTAGTGAAGACTGCCTCCTTGCTGGGAGTCAGAGATAGCCGTCGGATTGAAGGGGATTATACGTTTACTTTCCAGGACTGGCTGGAACGCAAAACGTTTGAAGATGAGATCGGACGTAACTGTTACTATATTGATGTTCATAAGCCAGGCCATAAAGAGACACGTTACAAAAAAGGAGAGTCGCATGGAATCCCTTATCGTTGTCTGACACCCAAAGGATTAAAGAATCTATTGGTGGCTGGTCGTTGTATCTCTACTGATGAAGAGGCTTTTGGAAGTTTGCGGGTAATGCCTCCTTGTCTGGTGACGGGGGAAGCTGCTGGAATGGCTGCTGTGCATGCCATCAAACAGACAAGGAATGACGTTCATAAAATTGATACTGTTTTGTTGCGTAAAAGATTAAAAGAAGAAGGGCAATACTTTTTATAAATGCTTGGAGGAGGTGTTTTATAAGATGTATCTCTTGACAAATGCTTTTAAATGTTGTATCTTTATAGTCGAAAAAAGAATCTAAACCTTGTAAATAGCAGATAAAAGAGTATGAAACTAGTGACTTAAATGATATAATATTACAACAAATATAGAGAATATTTCTAGCATACACTAAGAATGGTGGGCTAGATATAAGCAAGAAGGCTGCAGATTTCACAAAATTTGCAGCCTTCTTGTTGCAAAAAATAGAAATAAAAAGCCGGAAATCAGCTTTTGGAGTTTTTAATAAACTTGGATACCGTTTATAATAAACTACTCCAAAGTTTATTATAAATATGAGATGCGTTTATGTATGAACCTGTCTATATTTTTGTATGCTCCAAAACAGAAACTTGGCATAGTATCTGCCGAAGGTAACTATAATAAACAAATTAGAAAGTAATCTAATGATACAAGTTATTCGTTTTATGCAAAATTTAGACGTGAAGTTCCAGTATGAAACGGGTTCCTTTGGTATAGCCGATATCTAGCGTTAGGCTACCATTCATTTTTGCGGCGATAAGTGAGCAGATTGGTAATCCTAGCCCATCTCCTGTAGTGAGGTCTTTCACTTCCGTGAAAGGTTTGAAGATATTTTCCTGTTGCTCTGCCGGAATACCGATTCCCGTATCCGTCACGATAAACTGATGAGTGTGCGCACCACGTTTCTTGAACTCAAGGCTGATACGTCCTTGTTCGGTGTAGAAGGCTGCATTTCTCAATAAATAGAGAAGGATACGTTCCAGTTGTTCCTTGTTTGTCTTTACCTGAAGTTTGGGAGCATTAACTGAAGGAGTAACATCTATTTTTATATGCTCCTTAACCTTGTCCATTACATTTTCGCAGAAAGTACCTACGTTGATTTCACCCAATTCATAGAGTTCGGTTAATGAATTCTCTAATGAAGACAGCTCCTGGATATCATCGCTGAATTTCTTTAGAGCAGCGACCTGGCTCTGCATTTGGCTCGCTTCTTGAGGGGCTTTCTGTAAAAGTTCATTCGCAGAAGTAGCTAACGTATTCAAAGTCGGCTCCATCTGTGAAGATATGTTCTGTATGAATTTGGTTTTTAATTCATTATGTTCATTGGCAATCTTCACACTTTTCTTTAATTTGCGGTTGCCGGCGATAAATTTCAGTAATATGGCGGCCAGTATTGCCAGTCCGGCAACGAGGATGACTACAAGAACACACAGACCTATAATGATGTATTGTTTGGCTGATAGCGTGTCGTCTTTTTCTTGTATAGTCAGTTGGCTTTCGTCATATTTCCTTTTCAGTACGTTCAGTTCGTCTTGAGCTGTCAGTGCTTTCACGGAGTCTGTCCAAACGATGTAACTTTCATAGGTGCGTTCCATTAAAGGGGCGTTATTGGCTTTACGGGCAATTCCGATAAGGTTTTTGTAGCAATCACTCACTTTGGCGTAGTCTTTCTTTTCCTTGTATTGATTAATCAGTTTGCGGAAACAGGCATCACCTTGCGTGTTTTGGTTAAATGTATAGTAATAGTTGGCTTTTGTATACAGTAAAACCTCTGTCAGTGAGTCATTCTTGGCAAGGTTAGCGGTTTCTTCCAATTTATTCAGCTGTGTTTTTGCCTGAGCTGGATTTTTAAGTGCCGTGTACATCTGCAATCGCTCCTTGTTCACGAGGAAGCGGAGGTCATAAAAGACTTTCTTCTGATTTTGCTCTCCGGCCCATATAAGTTGGTCCATATCACGGCAAAGTTCGAATCCTTCTTTGTAAAAGTTCTCTCTGACGTATAAAGCATTAGCCTGAACACCACATTCTATCGCCTGTGGATAGTTTTCGCGGGTTGCAAATGCTTCGTATGCCTTTTTGAATAAGTAACGTGCTTTGATGTAATCTTTTTGATTGAGGCTACTTTGTGCTTGTTCTTTTAATTCTGTGGCTCTGTCTCGGGGAGTTTGAGCATAAGTCATTATACTCAAACAAAATGTCATTAAAATAGCTATTATCGATTTTCTCATATTAGAATTTATTTATTTGTTACAAATGTAAAACAAGGTATATAAAAAAACAGATTTTTTACGCCCGGTAAATAAGAAAGTCAAGACCG
>ERZ894214.825-NODE-825-length-11311-cov-8.57463_pt1 | contig 11311 bp, 12 predicted proteins | sample MGYA00380290_ERZ894214 | MGnify/ENA primary metagenome ERZ894214 (study PRJEB32331, sample SAMN06328421) | human gut metagenome | biome: human gut microbiome; feature: stool | host: Homo sapiens | collected 2014-09-19 ... | reverse complement strand
AGGAGCCGGAGACTCCTGTAGAGCCGGAAGAGCCGGAAACCCCGGTTGAGCCGGAGGAGCCGGACGATGAAAAGCCCGTAGCCGGCGATGTGGAAGGCCCGGCGGTTGGTACTTACAGCGATGAGTACGAGGCGTATCTGGAGAGCACTGGAGAAGAGATCGTAACGGTAACTATCGATTACGAGATTTACGATAACAAAACTGGAGAGTATTACTCGCATGGCGGTTTCCCCGCTGTTGTCTGGCCCCAGAAGGGTTATGACTATATGAACGGTGGGGATTCTCCGTTTGATGAGACCTATGGCGCGTATACGTTCATGGTGGATGAGGACGGTCAAGGATCCTTTGACTTCCGTATGCCGAAGTCTCTGTATGAGAAGACACTTGATGGTAACTGCTATTTCTCCGTCTGCGGTGGCCTCGATAAAACTAATTCTATGGTGATCATCGACGGTGACCGTTACAAGACCATGGGGGCTCAGATTCAGGACTGGAATATTGGATCTGACCGCCGTCCTATCCGCATGGATATGGATAACATTGGCCCGGAACCTGTGATTACGTTCGACTAATGAAAACAGAATGCAAGGGCACCTTTAAAGGTGCCCTTGTTGTTATATGTGCTATACGAAGAAAGAGGAGGCAAATAGTCTCCTCTTTTTATTGCGAAAATGGCTTTTCGATATATGTCGGCAAGGTTCGGATCATCGCAACTCGGAAACTAATATGGGTTTTCAGACAGTCTACAAATTATGGTCTCAAAGTCTTCCACAAATCGCTCTGCTGCAGGAACGATAACATGGAAAATAAACTCGGTGTGTTGAAGCAGCATTTGATCCAGTGCGGGATTATAAATAACTTTGAATTTACCCATTGGCTTTGGCCTTCTCTACGATCCCGCGCATATCGGCTAAGACCTCTTCGCTCGACCGACCGATTTCACCTTTTTCCCTTCTGATCCGAGCCTGCAACAGGTCGGAATACAAAGACTGTTCAGAACTTAAAGAGAGGGAAAGAGGAACTGCCTTGTCGCGGACGATCTGTTTTACAGCATGTTGATCGTACCATTCATATTCAGACCAAGCTACTTCAGGATTTCTTCCGCCTGCGCCTTCAGCTCGGAATCTGTACGAATACTCATATTGACACTTGCCATAGCATCATACCTTCTTGGGTATAGTATATTCTATTGCAATACAATGTCAATATAATCGCGGGAGATGAAGTGAATTTGGTGTACACATGTACATGTCTACAAGTCTACACATGTATAAGTCTACAAAGTTACAAATCTACACAAAAATTTATGTAAATGGCTACATAACCCCGAAAAATTGTTCGATATTTTAGTTGACATGATACATGTGCAAATGGTATAATCATGGTAGTCAAAAACACGAACATCAGTTCGATTACCGCGAGCCCTAGCAGAGGGCAAATTTTTTTGATTCACAAACTCGAACGTTCTTTCACTTGTTCGCTATATCTCAAGTAGAAGGGGTAGGAGATCGAACGGCAGGCGGAGATCATCCGGGATGCCATCCGCAGCGGACTAAACAAAGTTCGGCTGGACGGACAGCAGGCAGACAGCGAGATCAGTGAGTATTACTATCCCGGTCTGGCTGCGGACCGTGTCGGCAAGGACGGTTATTCTTTCGACGGCCTGACTACCGGTGAGGATTACACCTTGGCAACGCATATCAACAAGGATCAATATGTCGTAAAGATCACCTATCTGAATGATGCCTCCTCCGCATCGCAGCCCGCAGCGGAAACGCAGTCCGCCGCATAAAAACACGGCGCCCCGATAAAACCGTCAGGGCGCCGTTGAAATATCACCACGGGGAAGGATACAGATCAGAAAAGTCCGTCAGACCGTGGCTGCCAGGCCGGAGCATATCCGCCACACAGGCCAGGGACAGCGTGACATCGCGTTCCGGCTGCGGCATCTCCCGCACCGTACTGCACATCTGGGCGATATCGGTGCAGAAGTTGTCTACCGCCTGCCGGAAATGGATGGGAGCAGGCCGCAGCCGGTATGCCCGGCCAGGATAAGTACGCCGCAGCCAACAGATAAAATTATGCATGGCATCGCGGAATACACTGTCCAGCAGCTCATCCTCTTGAAAGAACGGTGCCAAATTAATTACGTCCTGTGCGACGCGAAGCATCAGTTTTTTTGTCATCTTGGATTACCTCCTTGTTAATAAACAAAATCGGGTCGTGCTATCACGGAAAAGAAGCAGCCTTTTCCCTGACGGCAATACCTAAACAGAAGTATTTGCCGCACTGCTACTACACTGTTTTGAATCGGGCCAGTTGTATCCATACGGTCCGGTCAGCAGGGCGGACAGCTTGCTGCAGAGTTCAGCCTGTGCGCAGTATGACTCGGCCTTCATTTTCTCTACGAACGCGGGATTGTTATCCAGATGATATTCGCGCACCAGCAGCAGGCCTTCCTGCTTAGACCTGACGGCATCAAGCGCGTGCTGCGCCATATCCAAGAAGTATTCGTTCTGCCTGATGACGGAATTTAATTGAAATGTATCGAGCATATGTATTCCTCCGTTTTTTATCTTCTGAAATGGATTTGCTTCCTTCGCTTGCGCAAATCCCTTTACAGATCTGTAGTTTACTGAACTTGTTTGTTTTTTAGCCCGTATCCAGTGAGCGCATGTGTTACGTGTCCCACTCCCCGCGCGCAATTGGCAGCGCCATGTACGCCATCAGCAGCGCCCATACGCCGTCCCAGTCGCCGCCTGCCCCCGTCTGCCGCGCCTGTTCGAATTCGTTGGCAATCGCATACCGCAGCAGTGCGGCCTTCTCCATATTGGGCACCTGCTCCCAGTCGCACACGAGCGTCTTAAACACCTGTGCCGTATCGCGGGGCAGGATACCCTCCCGGTAGTGCCGGTAGAATAGGCACAGCATCTGGTAGGGTATCCGTTCCTCCTCCGGCAGGTTGGACGGGCAGGGGAGCCTGTTATATGCGGCAGTTTGTGCCGAATGGTCCAGCATGCTGTCCTCCCCCCGTTAAAACGGCGGCTCTTCCAGCTGCGTGTCCAGCGCGTTGTCCATCTTCTCCCAGCCGAACGCATTCTCTTCTGCGTGTTCGTGACGCGCCATAAACCGGCGTGCATTCGGCCTATAGAGCAGGGCGACCTCCCCAAGTTCGCCAGTTGCCCGATTTTTAAGTACTTGAAGCGTACCGTCACAGCCGTTGGCCTTGCGCGCCGACTCGTTCAGCCGGTGTACAGACAACACGGTGTCCGCGATATTGGTGATCGTGCTAAGGCCGCTGATCTCGTCATTATCGGTGACAGCCTTACCCCCCGTCTTGCGCGGATGGACAACCAGATACACCAGCACCTGATGGGCGCGGGAAAACTTCTGGAGGGCGAGCGCGAAAGCGGCTTGCTTCTGGTAAAAGTCGGTCTCCTTGCTGCCGGTGCGCACAGTCATGAGGTTGTCCACCAAAAACACTCGGCAGTCGTATCGCTTATACGCTTTCTCCATCACCTGAAGGATGCTGTCCGCCTCGTCGGCCTCGGTGATGCGGTTGTCATACAGCCAGTAATGACCGTCCAGCCAGCGGTCAATACGCGCCATGATATCATGCGGCACAAATGCATGGACGCGGCCGGTCTCTTTGTCCGTATACAAGCGGACGTGCGCCGTCCCAGCGGCCTGCAGGTACATCGTATGCTTGAACCGCTCGGACGTTGTCTCACCCGAATACACGCACACGTTGTATCCCTGGTCGATCGCGCCGAGCATCTCCTGCGTGAGCAGCGTGCTCTTTCCCTCACCGCGCCTACCGCTGCACACGACCAGATCGCCCAAGTACAGCCCACCAGTCAGCTGGTTGAGAGGTGCAAACCCACTCAGGATATGCGGCTGTTGCGCCGGGTCAGTCGCTCTTATATCAGCGGCATTGATGAGTCCGAGCGTTGGTACAAGGCGAACGCTATCCATAGCCTGCTGCACCTGCGCTGCACCGTGATGAAACAGCAGCTCATTGATGTCTTTGCAGCCTACATAGCTGTCAAAGTCGGGTGCGAGCACACGGCAGTCCATCTTATCCGCCAGCCGCTCGATCATTTCCTGCCCAGGCGCATCGTTGTCCCCGATAACAGCGACCGTGTCATACTGGCCGAGGAAGTCCGCGCATGTCTCAAGCCAGGTGAAATCCTGGCATCCGCTCGGTACAGAGACACAGTTGCCGCCGTGTACCTGCCAGGCGACCATGCAGTCGAACTCACCTTCAAACAAGTACAGCACCCCTTGCTCTGGCGCGCACAGATGCATCCCGAACAAGATGGGCTTGGCGTCCTTCTCGCGCCATGCCTTGCGTTCTCCCTTCTCCACCTTGTGTGCCGGTCGATATTTGACGAAGGTCGGCTTCCGGCACTCGTATTCCGTCCGATTATCGTAGTACGGAAACACGACCTCGCCTTTCCCGTTTCCACCCACGCCGAACGCTGCCGCAGTTTCGGGGGTGATACCGCGCGACCGGATGTAGTCCATCTCCGTCCCCTGCGCAACAACATTGCACAGTGCCGGGCGAACATAGTGCCTCGCCACCTTGGGCGTGTGTACCGCCCGGGGCCGTGTATCCTGCGGCAACAGGGAAGGCTCCATCGGCAGCCCGTACTTGGTCAGCAACTGGTTAAAATGCCCCTCCGCGCCGCACGAGCCGCGCTGGCACTTGTAAACGTGCTTTTCTGTGTTAATGGAAAAGGTGTACTTATCGCCGTGCTGCCCACCGTGGCAAAACGGACACAGCTTGGCGACGATCTCGTCCCCGCGCTGCCGGTAATCGTCCAGATAGGCGCGGGCAAACTCCAACTCAGTCATTTAACATTCCTCCTATTCAATTAATCAGCTGTCGGATGTAGGGCGCGTCCGCGTCCTCTTGTCCCCAACCATCTCGGATGCACCGCCGCACCACAACTGCCCAGTCCGACCAGCCGTTGCGGTTACCGTTGATTTGCGCGGATTCGTCCACGTAGTCGATCGCGCGAGCAACTTCACGCTCACCGTATTCGGTAACCAACGCATCGTATTCCTGTTGGGTCATGTGTACACGATTGTACCTGCCGTATGTAATCAAGGAAGGGGTGTTAGTTTCAGGCTGTGCATTCTCATCTTCCTCGGTATGCTCCGCATCCGTTTGAATGCGATTGTGTGCGACCGCATCATTCCCCTCCCAACGTTTCAGAGCGTTGTTGCGATTCTTGCGGCACCGTTCATCATACCGTGCTGAGTCACGGTCGATCTGCGATTTGATAAATAAGAATGCCATTTGGAGCGCACCCTCAAAGACCGGGACAGATCCATCTTTGGCGTAGTCCAGCAGGGCAATCAGCAGCTGCCCGCGCTCGGCATCCGACAAAGCCACCAGCTGGTCGCGGTAGGTGTAGTACAAAGCTACATAGGTTTTGGCCATGCGTATCCCACCTCACTTGTCCGCGTGCCCATTGACAGCCCGAATACTACCAGTCTGCTCCCTCGACTCGTAGTGTTCGGGATCCTCCAGATATTGCAGAAGCAAATCAAGGTCAACCATTTTGCGGGTGCCAATTCCCGGCGAGATTGCCGGAATGACACCTCTTTTGATCAAGTTGCGGATCATCCGCTCGGTCACCGCACTGCCGGGATCGGCAGCTTTAATTTCAGCGGCTGCTTCGCCAGCATATCGCCACCGCATAAAAATCCTCCTTCGGTAATGAATTAATCCCCTTATATCCTTTCCGCATCAGAATGCCGTTCAAAATCGCAAAACACAAGGTTCTATCTGATATTTTGGATTTTACATCTTTAATTAATGTGAATCCAATTCTTCCTCTCTTCATTTCCCGACAACAACAGTCTACCACAGATTTCTGATATTGTAAAGATTAATTTCTTAAATCTAAATTTTTTTGAAAAAAGTTCATTTTATTCTCGCTTATAATTTGTATCTCCTTTTTTATTTACTTATAAATTGACAACTTTCAGTTTATTGTATATAATATAAGCATAAGGAGATGATTTCATGGAATCCAGCTTTCTGCGATATGATGCCTCCCCCATTCTTTATGCAGCACACATAGATACAACGCGCAGGCATGCAACGGAAGGGGAGTGTATTACGCTACTGACCAAAAACTATTCCGAGAACGATTCCTACGAGAAAGTTACTATATACGACTTTCTTTCCCCCGGCGAGTACCTCCAGAGCGCATTGCTTCATTCCTTGGTGGTTGATTATTCAATCGACATCGTCGGCATAAACGTTGCACCTTCGGAAAAAACAGGCTTTGCAGCCTTTCTTTATGCTGATGCCGGCAATGTCATTCACTCAGAAGAGCCTTTTATTCTTCAGCCATCATTTTCGTTGTTTTCCTCGTTTCTATCCATCGATTTTAAAGAGTTTATTGAGGCATTTATCGATTTGATTCTGCTTCCATTCAGCAAGTATACAGCCAATGATCAAAGCGCGACTTTAACAAGAATAAAGCAGTATAATCCGATTGCCAAACTGTTCCGGCTGTATGAAAGAGTCGAAGAATTTAAAGATATCCTGAAAACAGTAGAGTTTCGGGAGAAATATCCAACCCTTTCATCCTATGATAAGCTGTCCGACGATCAGCTTAAGAGACATAGTGACAAACTGCGCGATGAGCTGCATGAGCTGCGCTCTAAACAAATTGCGATATATACAGAGCGTTGGTTTAATTGTATCTTGCTGCAGCAATATGCATTCTCTTACGCTAAGTACCCTAAGATATACGGTGCCCCCGGCCGTTTTGCAGCCTTCCGTCAACGGTATCGTATCTTTGACGACAGGCCCTATATCGCAAAGATGACGGCTGATGCCACTACAGAAAAGCAGTATTTGTATCAGACATATATCAAACAGGATTTGGACAAATTTGACGCTGCCCTTAAACTGTACGTCGATCGCGGCCCCTCGCTGCATTGCAAAACGATTGTTGCAGAACATCTCAGCGTCTTTTTCGCGGATATGCTCGATATGATTATCGATAATCAGTATGCGATCAAGAAGTGCAAGCTTTGCGGAAAATACTTTGTCCCGATCGAAAGTAATAATATCGATTACTGTCTGAGACCTTTTAAAGATAAAAAAACCTGCCGTGACATCGGTCCCGGCATCAAGGCGCAGGAAAAAATTAAAAATGATGATGTCAGAGCAGAGCTGAAAAGGACATATAATCGATTGAGAACTCGCAAAGAACGCCATCCGGAACGACCGGAATTTACGCAGCAGTTTGAACAGTTTAATCAAGAAAAAAAGGATCTTGAGCGCGCTTATAAAACCGGAAAGCTATCTAACCTTGAAGTGTTATCAGCATTGGATAAATGGAAAAAGGAGTGATACGATACGTTATGGCAACCATCCAAAAGCGCGGAACAAGCTACAAAATCACGGTATCCAGCGGCTACGACCTGTCCGGCAAGCAGATCCGTCACACGATGACATGGCGCCCGCCTGATGGTATGACCAAGAAACAGATCCAAAAAGAGGTCAACCGGCAGGCTGTATTATTTGAAGAAAAAGTCCGTACCGGACAGGTGTTGGACGGCAATATTAAATTTGCGGACTTTGCTGAATTGTGGTTTAAGGATTACGCAGATAAATGTCTCCGTCCCACAACGGTTGCACGCTATCATCTGCTCATGCCGCGCATCAACGCTGCGATCGGGCACATTCATCTGGATAAATTACAGCCGCATCATATTATGTCACTCTATGACAGCCTGAGCGAGAGTGGGATCCGCGAGGACGGCCGTTATCAAAGCGCAATTGATTTTAAACAATTCCTGAAGAGTCGACATATGACCAAGCGCGAGTTGTCCAAACAGGCCTCGGTTTCTCTCTATGTGCTCAACAGCCTCACGCGCGGTGACCACATCAGTGCTGCAAGTGCAAGCAAAATCTCTTCCGCTCTGCACATGCCGCTTGCAAAGCTCTTCACCCCTGTACCGGGAAAGGATAAGCTATCCGTGACTACCATTCTGCACCATCACCGGCTGCTCTCCTCCATTCTGTCCACCGCGGTCAAGTGGCAGGTGATTTTTGACAATCCATGCCGGCGCGTCACTCTGCCGAAAAACAAGCGCAAAGAGGCTGCCTTTCTCGATGAGGATCAGGCGCTTCGCATGCTCGATGCCCTGAGTTCTGAAAGCATACAGCATCAGGCCATTGTCAAACTGCTGCTGTTCACCGGTATGCGTCGGGCCGAACTTTGCGGACTGCAGTGGAGCGATGTCGATTGGGAACATTCGATGCTTTATATCCGCCGCTCTTCTCTTTATCTCTCCGGCAAGGGTGTGTTCAAGGATGAAACAAAAAATGAGACCTCACAGCGTTGTATCAAGATTTCTGCCGATCTGCTTGATATCCTGCGTTTACACCGTGCAGAACAAAACAAGAGACGTCTGCAGTTAGGTAACCGCTGGCAGGAAAGCGAACGTATTTTCACCGGACAGTTTGGTGCCCCCATCCGCCCGGATGTGATTACCGCGTGGGTTCATAAGTTTACTTCCCGGCTCGGTATGCCGGAGATCCATACCCACAGTCTTCGTCACACGAACGCCAGCTTGTTGATTGCTGCGGGTACCAATCTGCCGACAGTAGCCAAACGCCTTGGCCACGCTGATACGACGACAACCAGCAGAATTTATGCCCATGCTATCAAATCCGCCGATGAAGCCGCCGCAGATACCCTGCAGGACATTCTTCATTCCTCCAGAAAGCAGGCATAAAAAAGCAGGTACATGATCAATCGTGCATGCACCTGTTTTTATCCATAAACACCAAATAAACACCAACCGCTGTGATGCATATTTATTCGCGCTATAAAAGTTGCAAAAACCCGCCATTTCTTACGAAACAGCGGGTTTTCTTGGTACGCCCGATGCGATTCGAACGCACGGCCTTTGGAGTCGGAGTCCAACGCTCTATCCAGCTGAGCTACGGGCGCGGGTACAGAAAGTATTATACCATTTCCCCCGCGTTTTGTAAAGCGCCCTCCGCAGGCTTTTTCTTTTTATACCTCCGCAGGCTTTTTCTTTTTCGGCTTTTTCCGGTACCGATCCTCCTCGGAGAAGATGCAGCCGCAGTATTTCTGCATATACAGACCCAGCTCGCGCGCCTTATCCTGTCCCTCGCGGAAGCGGGGCGAAAAATCGCGGTGCAGGTACTGCACGCCGTACTTCTCCGCCGCCCGCTCGGCCACTTCGCGCATGAGCGCATGGTTCTGATACGGGCTGACAAACAGCGTGGAGGTAAACTGGTCGTACCCGTGCTCGGCCGCGTAGCGCGCGGTCTCCTCAAAGCGCAGGGTGTAGCAGAACCCACAGCGGTTGTCAAAGTTCGGATACACGCCCTCGATAAACCGGCGCAGGCCGTATTCATTCTCGATCTCGAGCTTGAGGTCGATGCTCTTCGCGTACTCGACCAGCGTGTTTTTGCGCATCTTATATTCGGTAAACGGATGGATGTTCGGATTGTACCAGAACCCCACCGGCTCGATGCCCTCCTGCCGCAGCGTGTCGATGCAGGTGATCGAGCACGGCGCGCAGCAGATGTGCAGCAGCGTTTTCATCAAAAATCACTCTCCTGTTTTGTCTATTCTATCATATTTCTCCGCTCTTGCAAAGCCCGCCCAAAGCCGTTATACTGAATCTATACTATGTTCGAAGGAGCATCATCCTATGAAAGACTATCAGACCCTGATCGGCGCGATGTTCATCGCCGCCGCCATCCTTGTAGCCGGCGTGCTGATTTCCAGTGCGATTTCAGGCGTTGCACCGGCACTGTTCGGCCTCGCCTGAGCTGCCGCACGGTTATCCCCCGGCATTTACGAAAGGAGTATATTCATGCAAGATATCGCTTATTATAACGGGCAGATCGGCCCCATTGACGAGGTCAAAGCACCGATCACCGACCGCGGCCTGTACTTTGGCGACGGCGTGTACGACGCCGCTATGGTGCGCAACAAAAAGATCTTTGCGCTGGACGACCACCTCGACCGCTTTTACAGCAGCCTTGCGCTGCTGCGCATTACCCCGCCGATGGCGCGGGAGGCGCTTGCGGCGGTGCTGTATGACCTGGTCGCACGTCTGGATTCGGACGCGCCGCACATGCTCTACTGGCAGTCCACCCGCGCGGCGGCGCACCGCATGCACGCCTTCCCCAAGGATGCAAAATCCACCCTGATGGCGTTTGCCGAGCCCTGTGGGCTGGACCGGCAGGACCACCCCTACCGCCTCATCACGCTGGAGGACACGCGCTTCCTGCACTGCAACATCAAAACCCTCAACCTCATCCCCAACTGCATGGCCATGCAGCAGGCGACCGAGGCGGGCTGCGACGAGGTCGTGTTCCACCGCGGCGACCGCGTGACCGAAGGCGCGCACTCCGGCCTTGCGATCCTGAAAGACGGCGCATTCTGCACGCCCCCGGCGGACAACCTGATCCTGCCCAGCATCACACGCAAGCACTTCCTCACCGTTTGCGAGCAGCTCGGCGTGCCCACGCGCATCGCGCCCTTCACAGTGGACGAGCTGCTGGACGCGGACGAGATCATGATCCTGTCCACCGGTTCGCACTGCATCGGCGTCAGCCATGTGGACGGCAAGCCGGTCGGCGGCAGGGATACCGCGCTGCTGGACAAGCTGCAAACCGCGTATCAGGCGTGGTTCGACCGTGAAACCGCGAAATAACCGAAAACGAAAGGAATTTCTATGCCATCTATCCTGATCATCGGCGGCGGCCCGGCCGGCCTTTCCGCCGCTATCTATGCCGCACGCGCGGGCCTCGACGTCACGGTTTTATACAAGGACGGCGGCGCGCTCGGCAAAACCGATAAGATTGAAAACTACTTCGGCTTCCCGGAAGCGCTCTCGGGCGCGGAGCTGCTCGCGCGCGGCCGCGCGCAGGCAGAGCGTCTGGGCGCCAAGCTGGTACAGACCGAGGTCATCGGCTTTGAGTACGCCGAGCGCGGCTTTGCCGTCAAGACCACGGACAGCCGATACACCGGAGACGCCGCCATCCTCGCCACCGGCGCGCCGCGCGCCGTGCCGCCCATCGCAGGCATTGCGGAATTTGAGGGCCGCGGCGTGAGCTACTGCGCAGTGTGCGACGCATTTTTCTACCGCGGCAAGGCAGTCGCCGTGCTCGGGCAGGGCGAATACGCGCTCGAGGAGGCGCGAACCCTGCTCCCCGTCGCGGGTTCGGTCACACTGCTGACCAACGGCAGCGAGCCGCCCGCCGCCCTGCCGGCCGGCCTCGCGGTCGACA
>ERZ894214.811-NODE-811-length-11658-cov-6.03051_pt1 | contig 11658 bp, 11 predicted proteins | sample MGYA00380290_ERZ894214 | MGnify/ENA primary metagenome ERZ894214 (study PRJEB32331, sample SAMN06328421) | human gut metagenome | biome: human gut microbiome; feature: stool | host: Homo sapiens | collected 2014-09-19 ... | reverse complement strand
GGTAGGCCAGTATGGCGGCGGCGCGTTTGTCGTCTGCTACATCATCTTCCTGCTCATCCTCGGCCTTCCGATCATGACGATGGAATTTGCGGTCGGCCGCGCGAGCCAGAAAAGCCCGGTGCGCGCGTATCAGGCGCTGGAAAAGCCGGGTACCAAATGGCACATCCACGGCTACATCGCGCTGATCGGCAACTATCTGCTGATGATGTTCTATACCACGGTATGCGGCTGGATGCTGTACTATTTCTACCAGATGGCGGCCGGCAAATTTGAGGGGCTGGATACCGCGGGCGTGGAAGCTGCGTTCCCCGAAATGCTCAGCCAGCCGGGCGTTATGGCAGTCTGCATGGTGATTGTCGTTGTTGCGGGCTTTTTAATCAACTCGTTCGGCCTGCAGAGCGGCCTGGAGCGCGTGACCAAAGTGATGATGCTGGCGCTGCTGGCGATCATGGTCATCCTGGCAATCAACAGCATCATGACCGAGGGTGCATCTGAGGGCCTTAAGTTCTACCTCGTACCCAATCTGGACAATATGCGCGAGGCGGGCATCACAAGTGTCATCGTCAATGCGATGAACCAGTCGTTCTTCACGCTGTCGCTCGGCATCGGCGCGATGGCGATCTTCGGCAGCTACATCGGCAAGAGCCGCGCGCTGTTCGGCGAGGCAGTTAACGTGGCGATCCTGGATACCTTTGTGGCGTTTACCTCGGGTCTGATCATCTTCCCGGCGTGCTTTGCCTTCGGCGTTTCGCCGGACAGCGGCCCGAACCTGATCTTTGTCACCCTGCCGAATATCTTTAACCACATGGCGCTGGGCCGCCTGTGGGGCACGCTGTTCTTTGTCTTCATGGCCTTCGCGGCATTCTCGACCGTACTGGCCGTATTCGAGAACATCATGTCCTGCTGGATGGATATGACCGGCTGGAGCCGCAAAAAGGTTGCAGTCATCAACATGGTTCTGATCATTCTGCTGTCCCTGCCCTGTGTGCTGGGCTATAATGTCTGGTCGGGCTTCCAGCCGTTCGGCGAAGGCTCGGCGATCCTCGACCTTGAGGACTTCCTGGTCTCCAACATCTGGCTGCCGCTCGGCTCTCTGGTTTACCTGCTGTTCTGCACCACCCGCTACGGCTGGGGCTGGAAGAACTTCAAGGAAGAGGCGAACGAAGGCGGCGGTCTCAAGATCCGCAACTGGATGCGTGTTTACGTCAGCTACATCCTGCCCCTGATCGTGATCGCACTGTTCGTGATCGGCATCAAGGACAAGTTTTTTTCCTGAAATCTCTTGAAAAATGGGGAGCGATACGGTATAATACATATCGTCGCTTCCCCGATTTGCCGGTGTGATGGAATTGGTAGACGTAGTGGACTCAAAATCCACCGCTGGCGACAGCGTACCGGTTCGAGTCCGGTCACCGGCACCAAACAAAAACCCCCGTATTCTTCGGAATACGGGGGTTTTGCAATTTTTTGGTGAAAATCAAAATAAACAATTTGTATGTTTTCTTAGTTTGGTGTTTATTTGGCGTTTATCGGCTGGCAGTATAAAACGATTGTACATAAACACTCAAAGAACAGCGGTCTCGTTGAAATGATTTGGACAATCTGATATAATGATACATAACTTATATTGCGAAGAAGCAAAAGTATGTGATCAATTTGGAAACCAGATTGGGCGGCAGATCGGCAGGGTAATGCGTGGCCAGCAAACAGGAGCAGTCGTAAAAAGGGTTAGGAGGGGCAATATGGAGCAGTACAGCGACAGGCAGCTGGAAATCTTCCAAAACTTCTATGAGGATTGCAAAAAGCGAGGAATCGACCCCACCCGCAGCGAGGCGGATCAGCAGCGGGCGTTCCTGCTCGCCAGAGAGAATGATGACTTGGTGCAGATTTTGGGCGAAAAACTGGACGGCGGCCATGTGGAGGCATACCGCTTAGGACAGCAGCGAGCCGCACACAAGGCTGCCGCTGAAAGGGAAGCTGCTGCGGCAGCAAAAATTGCAAAACAGAGACAGATTGATGAACGGGCTGCATTTTGGGCCAAGAAGGTCTCTGGGCTGCAAGGACGAGACAAACGGCTATTCTTTTTCCATGAGAGTATGAGAGAAGCGAACGGGGAAATCTATACCGCGCAGCAGGGCATGAATCATGCCGTCCAGGTATGGGCGGGACTGAACGCGATGGAGCAGCAGAAAGAACACAGCTGGGGAACCTTGGGTGGGACCGCCGCCGGCATCACCGGGAGTACGGTGGTCGGGGCTGCTGTTGCCGCAGACACCATGCGGAAAAATGCAGAGATACGAGCCCAAAATGAGGCAATCAGCAAAAAGAATTTTGACGCAACCTCCCCTATGTTTGATATGTCTGTGCAGAAGGAAAGCGCTGCGAAAGATAAACTGAAAAAAATCAAGGCAGAGGCGGAAAAAGTCAAGCTCCACCTGACTGAGGATCGTCCGCTCGAGGAGCTGATGGACGCCATCCACATCGGTGTTCCTCAAATATCGTATACCGAAGGGAATACCGTGGTGGTCAAGGTATCGGTCAGTCCAAAAAAAAGGTTCCAGATTGCAGGCAGCGTACCGGCGGTTATTGACGGCAGCTTTGTGGCTGAATTTTTTGCGGATGATGGTAAAATTGGAGAGGCCTATCTCAATCTGACGCGAGACGGCCTTATCGCACCAATAACATTAGAGGGGTATTGCCTTGAAGCAAAACCCAATACGACCTATACCGTGCTGATTCTTCCGCTTGCACTGTGGCTGATTGAAAAATACAAGCCGTCTCCGATTACTTACTCGATTGGTTATGGGTCAAAGCGCCAGAAGCTGACCTATGAAATTTTGGACATAGACAATATGGTTCCGGCTCCCAAGTCGAAAATTCCCTGGGCTGCTGCGCCTGCGCCGGATATTACATGGCAGCAGCGCCGGCCTTTGCGGTTGAAAGAATTAGAGGAAAAGGAAAAACGCTTTAAGCATATGCAGGAAGTGGAAGCGAACAAGAAAAAGAAGCTACCCGAAACCATCGTAGGAGTTCTCCTTTTGCTGGCTGGTGCGGTAATGTTGATCGGCGGTGGTCTGCCTAATTTTACAAGCGAAGGGTTGACTGCTCGCGTCCTCACTATTTTTACTTGGACTGTGTCGCTCGCTGTTTCAGGTCTTCTGCTTGTTCTTGCAAAAGTCGATAAGAAAAATCACCTGATTGCTCCGGCTATCTTCCTGGCAATCGCGGCAATTGGCTTTATTGCATTTTTCAGTATGACATATCTGTAAGGCTTTCAGGCAGAGGTGAGAGCGGTTGGAAGCCGCGACCCGAAGGATGATGCAAAAAAAGAAAGGGCGGGAGCAACCCGCCCTTTCTTTTTTGCCGGCATATGCTCGGATTCCGCAGCGAAAGTGCCCTCGGGATATTGCGCGCCGGACGGGGGACGAAACGCCTGGAGACTGCCAATTGATGTCCCTCGGGGAAGATTTTCAGCCGAACAGGTTGTTATCGTCCGTCATTCCCGGTATAATGACGATATATCTCATCCAATATTCTTCATTCGCATAACGGAAGGGCTGCAACACGAATGAAAATTTCACAACAGCAAATGATAGATTTAAATGAAGTGAAGCTGACAGGTGTATTCTATATAGATGAGACCTACACCAAAAAACACGCGCATATGCTGCATAAGCACAAAGGCGTGCTGGAACTGCTGTATGTGGCAGAGGGGGAAGGCCGTTATACCGTCGGCAGCCGCGAATATGCAGTCAAGGCCGGCGACCTGATTGTCTGCAATGCGGAAGCGATTCACGGCGAAGCGCCGTTTCAGGAGCATACCATGCAGACTTACTGCTGCGCGCTGTCCGATGTACATAAGCAGGGCTTTCCAGTCGGATGCCTGATCCCATCCCATCAGCGTCCTGTATTGCAGCTTGCGCAGTATCAAAAGGCAGTCGGCCAGATCATGCCCAATATTTATGAACTGTGCATCGCATCGCCCCGCAATGCAGATATCTGCCGGCAAATGGCGGTCAGCGTCCTGCTGATGGTTGAGCAGGCGCTGTACCTGCATGATCGGGACGACCGCCACCAGAGCGAACAAAAACACGAGGCGCTGGTGCGAAGCATCACAGAATATTTGGACCGGCACTATACCGAGCCGCTTTCGCTCGAGCAGATTGCCGGACAGATGCACATCAGCGTATCCTATCTGTCGCATCTGTTCAAGCGGGAAACCGGGCTGTCGCCGATGCAGTATGTGATCCACCGCCGGATCGGCGAGGCGCAGAGCCTGCTGATGGAAACCCGCCTGCCGATCCATATCATCGAGGAGCGGCTCGGCTTCGGCAGCAGCTGCCATTTGATCGCAATGTTCAAAAAATACGTCGGCATTGCGCCGCGTGAATACCGTAAGCATTTTTCCGTCGAGCAGGAAAAAGGGGACAGCGCCAGAGGGCGCTGTTTTTTTGCGTGGAAGAGTGCAATATTTTATAATTTTTTGATCACTGTTTTCAAAAAAGCCAGCAAACACGACAGAATCGAGCTAACACTTTTTTGCGTATTGCTCTATAATGAGACCATAGTTCATGAACTGGTTCGCAAAGCACGCAAAAAACACAGAGTTGAAAGGATATGGCAGCGAAACACAGATCCCGCACATGCTTTTGGCATTTTCGCTGCAACACACGGATGCAAAAGACAATATTGCATAATTTTTGTGAGAGAGAAAGGGGAACCTGTTGATGAAGCAAAGTGCGGCTGCACTGCAAGGGGCAGACAGTCAGGATATCCGGCTGAGCTGGTGGAACCGGCTGGCCTACGGCTGCGGAGATACAGCCTGCAACATCGTATGCGGCATGATCAACGCCTTATTAACGCTGTTTTATACCGATTATGCGGGAATTCCAATCGCCACAGTTGGTATTGTGATGCTGGTGTCCCGTATTTTTGACGGCACCTCGGACGTGATCATGGGCGTGATCGTCAATAAGACAAAATCCCGCTGGGGCAAGGCAAGACCGTGGCTGCTGTGGATGGCAATCCCGTATGTTATTTGCGCGATTGCAATGTTCACGGTGCCGCAGACCTCGGAGAGTGTGCAGTTCTGGTATATCTTTGTTACTTATAACCTGTGTACAACCGTTTGCTACACCGCGATCAATGTGCCGTATGGCACGCTGTCGACCATGATGACGCGCTCTTCGCACGAGCGCGATCTGCTCTCGGTCGTTCGCATGGCAATGGCGCCGGTGGGCCGTCTGATCGCTGTCACGCTGACCATGCCTGTCGTCAAGCTGTTCGGCGATACGCAGGCAGCGTGGGTCAAGGCAATGGCTATGTGGTGCGCGATCGCGCTGGTCATGCTGCTGATCTGCTTTGCAAACTGCAAAGAGCGCGTGCAGATCGAAGCGGTCAAGAACCAGCAAAAGGCTGGTGTCAAGAAAAACCTCAAGGCGCTGCTCGGTAACAAATACTTCTGGGCAACACTCATCCTGTGGACGATCACATGCGTGCATCAGACGCTGGTCGGCACGGTCACGCCCTACTATTGCAAGTATATTTTCGGCAATGACAGCTGGATGTACAGCGCGCTGTACTTTGGCGAGAGCGTAACGCTCATCATCGGTGCGATGGTATGTCCCTCGCTGCTGAGGCGTTTCCGCAAGCGTGATATTTCGCTGGCTGGCTGTATTGTCGCAGTAGTGGCCCAGGCAGCATTCTTCCTCAATCCGTACAGCTATTCCTGGATGCTGGGCACCACAATTGTGCGTGCGCTGGGCCAGGCGCCGATCACGGCAATTGTATTCGGCATGATGGGCGACGTCATCGAATATGGACAGTGGCGGAGCCACATCCGGCAGGAGAGCCTGGTATTCGGCGGCGGCTCGCTGGGCTTAAAATCGGCGTGGGCTTAACCAGCGCGTGCATCAGCAAACTGCTCGAAGTGAGCGGCTATATCAGCTCCGCGACCGGCGGCGCATCGCAGCCGGATTCCGCCAAGGCCATGATCATGAGCATTTACGAATACGGCACGCTGATTATCTGGGTGGTTGCAGTGATTGTACTGATTCTGTACAAGCTGGATAAGATCTATCCTACGATTATGAAGGATCTTGCTGAACGCGAAGCGCGCGGTGAGATGTAACGGTAAACAAAACGTATTGCATAAGAAAGGGCTTTGTCCCTGTTAGGTTCGAAAGGAGTTTTTACAATGGCAGAACTGAAAATTGGTCTGGTAGGCACGGGCGCAATCGGCCGTACGCACATCGAACGCATCAATAACAGCCTGCAGGGCGGCCGCGTGGTCGCCTGTGCGGATGCGAATATCGATTTCTGCAAATCGGTCGCGGAGAAATACGGCATCAAGGCCTATGCAACCGGTGAAGAGATGATCAACTCCGACGAGGTGGAGGCGGTCATCTGCACAACGGCGGATCCGTTCCATGAACAGTATGTGATGGCGGCAATCCAGGCCGGCAAGCCGGTGTTCTGTGAAAAGCCCCTGGCGCCCACCCCTGAGGCGTGCAAGCGCATTGTGGAAGCCGAGATGGCGACCGGCAAGCATCTGGTGCAGGTCGGCTTCATGCGCCGCTTTGATCCCGGCTATCAGCAGCTGAAAAAGCTGATCGACAGCGGCAAGTTCGGCAGCCCGCTCATGCTGCACTGTGCGCACCGCAATTACGACGACGGCGGCGTAGGTTTTACCACCAATATGCCGGTAGAGAACTCGATGATCCATGAGATCGATGTGCTGCGCTGGCTGCTCGGCGAGAACTATGTCAAGGCAGAAGTCGTTTTCCCGCGTACGTCGCGCAACGCCTGCGAGGGCCTGAAAGATCCGCAGATCATGTACCTGACCACCGAATCCGGCATCCGCATCGATGTGGAATCCTTCATCTTCTCCCACTATGGCTATGATATCAAGTGCGAAGTTGTCTGCGAGGAGGGAACGCTCAACCTGCCTGAACCTGCAAACGCCATGATCCGCACTAATGATTCCCGCGTAACGCCGATCTGCCACGACTGGTCCGAGCGCTTCCCGGAGGCCTACAACATCGAGTTCCAGCAGTGGATCAACGCCACCAAGGAAGGCCGCGTGGACGGCCCGACGGCATGGGACGGCTACATGGGCCAGATCACCGCGGCCGCAGCTTCCAAGGCGCGCGACGAGCAGCATCCCGTTGACATCCATATGCCGGAAACCCCGGACTTCTACAAGAAATAAGAGAGGAGCGCATCTGTTATGAGACTCTGCTTTAATACGGACGGCCTGGGCTATATGCCCTTTGAGGAAATGCTGGACACCCTTGCAAAGCTGGGCTATGAATCGATAGAAATTGCCTGCGGCAACTGGTCCAAGGCTCCCCACATCAATCTCGACGAGATGCTCGGCAGCGAGCAGGCGCGCAAGACATTCATGGAGGCGATTGAGAGCCGCGGCCTTAAGCTCGAGGCACTCAACTGCTCCGGCAACCAGCTTGCCCCGAACGAAGAGGGCAGGCAGCATCAGGAGGTCGTTGAAAAGACCTTCCGCCTGGCCGGGCTGCTGGGCGTTAAGAAAATCGTGATGATGTCCGGCTGCCCGGGCGGTTCGCCGACCGACAGCACGCCGAACTGGATTATCACGAGCTGGCCGCCGATTACAACCAAGATCCTGAACTGGCAGTGGGAAGAAGTGCTCATCCCGTACTGGAAAAAGACCGTGGAGCTTGCCAAGGCGAACGGGATTGAAAAGATCGCACTCGAAAACCACGGCTGCCAGATGGTTTACAATCCGGAAACCCTGATCCGTCTGCGCAATGCAGTTGGCCCGATGGTCGGCATGAACCTTGACCCGTCGCATCTGATGTGGATGGGCGGCGACCCGATCGCAGCGATCCACAAGCTGGGCGCAGACCGCATCTACCATGTACATGCTAAGGATGTGCGTCTCGAGCGGAACTATGTCGGCGCAGACGGCGTACTGGATACCAAGACCATTGACCAGTTTGCAAAGCGCACCTGGAACTATGTTGCGCTCGGCCACGGTCACGATGTGCGCTGGTGGAAGGAATTCCTGTCCGTGCTGAGCATGGAAGGGTACGACGGCCCGATCAGCCAGGAGATGGAGGATCTGACCATGCCTGCGCTCACCGGCGTCAAAAAGTCGACCGATGTCCTCAAGGAAGCAATGCCCTGCGATTATGACGTCTGAGTGTGATGAAATAATTTGAGGAAATCGCTCAGATCGTTTGATCCCTCTGACGAGGTGCGCCGCTTAAGCGCCTTGTCAGAGGGATTGTTTTTCAAAGGTGGGAAGACCTTTTGGCTCCGGCTTTCCCCGCCGCGCGGTGCGGGACAGGGATAATCTGGAGGCCGTGCGCATGTGGCTTACAGGAGCAGGCGCTCCTGGTTGTTTCCCATATAATGCAGCAAAGCCGGACAATGCGTCCGGCTTTTTGATTTAACTGTTTTGCGCTAGATATCCTTCGCCCCATGTCTTCATGGCATTCAAAATAGGCTCCAGACTTTTCCCCAAATCAGTCAGGCTGTATTCGACCCGCGGCGGCACCTCGGCGTAGACCTTGCGGTGTACCAGCCCGTTTTCCTCCATGTCCCGCAGCTGCGCGGTCAGCACTTTCTGCGATACGCTGCCGATGGATTTTTTCAGCTCCCCGAAACGTTTGGTGCCCGGCATCAGGTCGCGCAGGATCAGAACCTTCCATTTGTCGCCGATCAGCATGAGTGTGGTTTCCACCGGACAGGCCGGCAGTTCTTTCACTGTCTGCATCAGTATCTCTCCTCAATGATTTCCTTTTGGTAACTACGGCACAATAAAGTGCTTACTTTACAAATACGCTTTACAGAACTATTATAAAGGCACAGGATAGAAATTGCAATTTCCAACCACCCATTTTTCCATAATTTCTATCGGAGGTATCATGTCATGAATGAAGTTGTCAAGTTTTTGCAGGAAAATCCCGTACAGTACCTTGCGACAGTAGGCCGCGACGGCAAGGCCAAATGCCGCCCATTCATGTTTGCCGGCGAGCTGGACGGCAAGCTGTGGTTCTGCACCAATAACACCAAGGACGTCTACAAGGATATGCAGGCAAACCCCAATATCGAGATTTCGGTCTCGAGCCCCTCGTACGCATGGATCCGCCTGCACGGCGAGGCGGTATTTGAGAACAACATGGCAGCAAAGGAAATGTGCATCCGCAACCCGATCGTCAAGGGCCAGTACGGTGAGGCGACCAACCCGATCTTCGAGGTGTTCTATCTGAAGAATGCCCATGCAGTGATCGCGGACTTCTCCGGCAACCCGCCGCAGGAGTACACGCTGTAAGCGCGACGGACCGCTGATCCCCGGCGCGGCGGCAGCATCCGGCCGGGCGGGCAGGCGGCCGAGCCCGTAAAATGCAGCCCCGCATATCCAGATCGACAAGACACAGGCAGGAGGTCTCACCATGCAGGCAATCGATTATCTGAAGTATATCGTAGACGAGATCCACTCGACCGTCTTTGCGACCGTGGATAAAGCGGGTCGACCCGTCACCTGCGCGATCGATATGATGGACTGTGACGAAAACGGCCTGTATTTCCTGACGGCGAAGGGAAAAAGCTTTTACCGCCGTCTGAAGCAAAACCCGCATGTCGCGTTTACCGCCATGAAAGGCGAGGATACCATGTCCCGCGTGGCGGTCTCGGTGCAGGGCAGGGCGGAGGAGATCGGCCCGGGCCGGCTGCCCGACCTGTTTGCCAAGAACCCGTATATGGCGAAGATCTATCCGGACGAATCCTCGCGCAGCGCGCTGACCGTGTTCCGCATCTGCGAGGGGATGGGGGAGTGGTTCGACCTTTTCAAAACGCCGGTCGAGCGAGCCTCCTTTTCCTTCGGCGGCGCGGAAAAGCCGGAAAACGGGTATTTCGTGACCGACAAGTGCATCGGCTGCAAGCTGTGCTATTCCAAATGCCCGCAGAAATGTATTGACATCACGCGTAAGCCGGTTTTCATTCGGCAGGGGAACTGCCTGCATTGCGGAAACTGTTATGAGATCTGTTCGGCGCGGGCGGTGGAAAGGAGAGGTGCGGTATGACACAGGACGAACGGCTGGACGAGCTGATTTGTTATCTGCTGCGCGAAAAAGCAGAATACAAAACCATCCCCATCCCCGACAGCGCGGCGGACAAGCGCAGGCTGCTGCGCTCTCTGATGAATGTCCGCCCGCCGGCCCCGGTCAGCGAAGATTTCCTGAAAGTGCAGGACGAATACCTGCAAGGGGTGCTTGCAGAAAAGGAAGTCACCCATATTCAGGATTTGACGCCGGTGCAGCCGGGATTGTATCTCTGGCAGGGCGATATCACAACGCTTGCCGCAGACGCAATCGTCAACGCGGCCAACAGCGCCATGCTGGGCTGCTTTGTGCCCTGTCACGGCTGCATTGACAATGCGATCCACTCCGCCGCCGGGGTGCAGCTGCGGCTGGAATGTGCGCGCATCATGGCGCAGCAGCAGGCGGAAGAACCGACAGGCAGGGCAAAAATCACGCGGGCCTACAATCTTCCTTGCCGCTATGTGCTGCATACCGTAGGCCCCATTATCGATGGGCGTGTCACCAAACAGGATAGGGAACTGCTGGCTTCCTGCTACCGCTCCTGTCTGGAGCTGGCGGCTACATACGGGCTGAAGAGCATCGCGTTCTGCTGCATCTCAACCGGGGAATTTCACTTTCCCAACGAATTGGCTGCTGAAATCGCGATCCGGACCGTCAAGGACTATCAGCAGCAAAACCCGAACCGCATGGAGGTGATCTTCAATGTTTTTAAGGACTGCGACTACGAAATCTACAAAAATCTGCTGTGATCCGCTGCAAAGGCTCAAACAGGAGATCCGGACAGCGGATGCGATCCTGATCGGCGCCGGCGCCGGGCTTTCCGCCTCCGCGGGGTTTACTTACACAGGCAAGCGGTTTGCGGAGACGTTTGCGGACTTTATCAGCAAATATGGCTTTCGGGATATGTATTCCGGCGGATTTTATCCGTTCGAAACCTTGGAGGAGCACTGGGCCTATTGGAGTCGGTACATCTATATCAACCGCTATCAGGACGCCCCCAAAGACACCTATGCAGACCTTTTGGCGCTGGTACAGGGGAAAGACTACTTTGTGCTGACCACCAATGTCGACCACTGCTTCCAAAAGGCCGGGTTTGACAAGCACCGTCTGTTTTATACGCAGGGGGATTACGGCCTGTGGCAGTGTTCCGGGCCATGCCATGATAAGACCTATGACAACGAAGCGGTCATCAGGAAAATGGTCGCAGAACAAAAGGATATGCGCGTGCCGTCCGAGCTGGTGCCGCGCTGCCCGGTCTGCGGCGCACCCATGTCCATGAACCTGCGCGCCGACAGTACCTTTGTAGAGGATGAGGGCTGGCGCCAGGCGGCTGCACGGTATCAGGATTTCATCCGCCGGCATGACAGGCTGCATGTCTTGTTTCTGGAGCTGGGCGTGGGCATGAACACCCCGGGAATCATAAAATATCCGTTCTGGAAAATGGTATATCAAAACCCTAAGGCCGCCTATGCGTGCGTGAACCTGTCGGAAGCATACTGCCCGGCAGAAATCAGAAAACGATCGATCTGTATCGATGAGGACATTGGTAAAGTGCTGAAAAAGCTGCGTTCGGCGG
>ERZ894214.804-NODE-804-length-11864-cov-7.42637_pt1 | contig 11864 bp, 10 predicted proteins | sample MGYA00380290_ERZ894214 | MGnify/ENA primary metagenome ERZ894214 (study PRJEB32331, sample SAMN06328421) | human gut metagenome | biome: human gut microbiome; feature: stool | host: Homo sapiens | collected 2014-09-19 ... | reverse complement strand
GCATCATCAGGTTACCGCGGTGGATATTGTTCCTGCGAAGGTCGACATGATCAACGCCCGTAAGTCCCCGATCCAGGACGATTACATCGAGAAGTACTTTGCGGAGAAGGAGTTGGACCTCACTGCCACGCTGGATGGTGAAAGCGCATACCGCGACGCCGATTTCGTGATCATCGCGACTCCCACCAACTACGACAGCACGAAGAACTTTTTCGACACCTCTGCGGTGGAGGCCGTCATCAACCTGGTGATGAAGGTGAATCCGGGCGCGATCATGGTTATCAAGTCCACCATCCCGGTCGGTTACACCAAGTCGATTCGTGAGAAGACCGGTTCCAGGAACATCATCTTCAGCCCGGAGTTCCTGCGCGAATCCAAGGCACTGTACGACAACCTGTACCCGAGCCGCATCGTGGTCGGCACCGACCCGGAGGACCGGCATCTCGTCGAGGCGGCCGAGACGTTCGCCAAGCTGCTGCAGCAGGGGGCCATCGAGGAGAACATCCACACGCTGCTCATGGGCTTCACCGAAGCCGAGGCCGTGAAGCTGTTCGCCAACACGTATCTGGCACTGCGCGTCTCCTACTTCAACGAGCTCGACACCTACGCCGAGTCGAAGGGCCTGAACACGCGCGAGATCATCGACGGCGTGTGCCTCGACCCGCGCATCGGCACGCATTACAACAACCCGAGCTTCGGTTACGGCGGCTACTGCCTGCCGAAGGACACGAAGCAGCTGCTCGCCAACTACCAGGACGTGCCGGAGAACCTCATCCAGGCGATCGTGGATTCGAACACCACCCGTAAAGACTTCATCGCCGACCGCGTACTCGAGCTTGCTGGTGCCTATGGCCCCAACAGCGAATGGGATGCCAGCAAGGAACATGAGACCGTGGTTGGTGTGTATCGCTTGACCATGAAGTCCAACTCCGACAACTTCCGCCAGAGCTCCATTCAGGGTGTGATGAAGCGCATCAAGGCCAAGGGTGCGACGGTTATCATCTATGAACCCACGCTCGAAAACGGCTCTACCTTCTTTGGCTCCGAAGTGGTCAACGACCTTGATGAGTTCAAGAAGCGCTCGCACTCCATTGTCGCGAACCGTTATGACTCTTGCCTCGATGACGTAAAGGACAAGGTCTACACCCGCGACCTGTTCCGCAGGGACTAAACAGCACATATACCAATATAAGCAAGGACGTATCGATATGGGTGAGAGTATATGTTTCATTATGCCAACTATGGACGGTGGCGGTGCCGAACGAGTGGTCTCTATTCTCTCTGGCGAATTCGCTCGTAGTGGATGTGATGTGACGTTGTTCTTAACTAACAGCACTCATACCGCGTATGCTTTGGACAAGCGCGTCCATGTCGATACATCCTGCGCGGAAAGCAACCCGAATTCCCTTGATCAGATTAAAGCTATTCGGGCGAAGATGAGAGCGATGCCGAATACGGTATTTATTTCCTTCATGGATAGTCAAAATTTGTTCACTCTAATAGCGGGAATTGGTATGCGGAACCGCATAATTATCTCCCAGCGTAATGATCCACACCGTGCTTTTGGAAAGCGTCGGCTGGTTAGGGCTATTCATCCGTGGCTATACGCTCTTGCGGACTGCGTGGTATTCCAAACACAGGATGCACTTGAGTATTACCCCAAATATGCGGCTGGTAAGTACCGTGTGATTCTTAATCCTCTCAATAATAGCATGCTGCCACGCTATGAAGGTGAACGATCCAAGCGAGTGGTTACCGTTTGTCGTTTGAATGAGCAGAAGAATTTGCCGCTCGCCATTGATGCGTTTGCAGAATTCCGCACACGGTTCTGCGACTATACCTTCGAGATTTACGGCGAAGGCGCACTGGAAAATGATCTAAAGCGTTATGCAGTTTCCCGAGGGGTTGGCGATAGCGTTCATTTCTGCAGCTTCCGGAAGGATGTTCATGCCTGCATTTTCGATGCCGCCATGTTTGTCATTTCCTCGGATTTTGAGGGACTCTCGAATTCAATGATTGAAGCTATTGCGTTGGGAATTCCGACGATTGCTACGGACTGCCCAATCGGTGGGGCCCGCATGGTCATTGACAATGGCGTAAATGGATATCTTGTTCCGGTTCGGAACAAGGAGCGCATGGTTACGGCTATGTGCAGTATTGCAGGCGATACTGGTGTGCAGGAACGCTTTAGCAAAGCTGGCGTGCGGTTGCGTGAACGTTTGTCGGTTGACTCTATTTCGAAGCAGTGGCTTTCGGCCATTAAAGAGAAATAAGACATCAAGAATATCAAGGAGAAAATCATGAAGATTTTGGTTACCGGTGCTAATGGATATTTAGGGCGCGGTGTGGTTGATGAGTTGCTTAAGCGTGGAAACGAGGTAATCGCCACAGACTTCGCCTGTGACCATGTGAATTCTGCGGCTCATTGCGTGCCCGGAGACATCTTTTCGATTGAAGATCCCTATACGTACTTCGGCGAGCCCGATGTGGTGTTGCATCTGGCTTGGCGTGATGGTTTTGTACACAATTCGAATGCGCACTTTGAGGATTTGCCTAAGCATGTTGCATTCCTGAAAAAACTGTGCGAATCCGGAATCCAGCAAGTGGCGTGCATGGGATCGATGCATGAAATCGGATTCCATGAAGGCAGCATCAACGCTCACACCCCATGCTGGCCGATGAGCATGTATGGAATCGCCAAGGATGCGCTCCGTAACGCATTGCAGACCATAGCGTTGCAGAACAAAGTAAAGTTCCAGTGGCTTCGTGGATATTACATCGTCAGCGATACGCAATATGGCAGCTCCATTTTCTCAAAAATCGTTGCGGCGGAGATCGAAGGTAAGAAAGAGTTCCCGTTCACCACAGGTCAGAACCAGTATGATTTTCTAGATTATCCCGATTTCTGTCATCAAGTTGCCGCGGCGGTGAATCAGGATGAAGTGTTGGGGATTATCAATATCTGTTCCGGTAAGCCCGAAAAACTTGCTGATAGGGTGGAACGGTTTATTGCCGAGAATGGGTTCTCCATCAAATTGAAATATGGTGCATTCCCTGATCGGCCCTATGACTCCAAAGCCGCGTGGGGCGATGCTTTGAAGATTACCCGAATCCTCGATACGGAACATTGATTTTCCATTTTTTTCGCAAAGGATTGAGGATAACAATGGGTACTTTGCTCGAGCAGGATAAGTATCGATACGCCGTTGAGAAAATGCCTAGATTCCAGCGGTTATTTCGTTGTTGCCAAGAGTGCAGGTTCAAGCCTATGCAGTTGGTGTATCGACTGCTGTTTCGCTGGTGCCGTCAGAGGAATTTCATCGAGTTAAGCCATCAAACGGTTATCGGTGGTGGCCTGTATATCGGACATCCTTATTGCATCACCATCAATCCTCAAGCCGTTATTGGGCGGAATGTCAATATCCATCGAGGGGTTGTTATTGGCCAGGAGAATCGTGGAAAGAGAAAAGGTGCTCCAACGCTTGGTGATGACATTTGGATTGGAATCAATGCGTCAATAGTGGGAGGAGTGAAGGTCGGGAACGACGTAATGATTGCTCCTGGGGCCTTTGTGAATCGCGACGTGCCAAGTCACTCGGTAGTTATTGGCAATCCTTGCATTATCAAGCATAAGGATCATGCCACCGAGGGATATATCAATCATAAAAGTCAGTGACGTGGTATTGCAAAAAAGCAGGGAATGAAATGGGAGCTCACAATAGCATTAGACGCTATCTTCACCGCATTGGTGAGGAAATACGATCTACGGCGGAAATAGCGAAATTGACTTCATGGCCGGCTGCAGTGGAAACGCTTATTGCTAAGGCGGATATCCAAATTATGTGCCGTAATGGGTATGCGGAACCGCCGAATGCGCGTCGTCGTCTGATTCGTAAGCATGAAACACTGCTTAAGTATTTCGAGAAACGATATGGAGATTTCGCTTCTGGCTATCGCTATAAGGTAAATCTTCCAGCCGTACCGGAGGAACTCAAAGGTTGCATCTGGTTATGCTGGTGGCAAGGGCTTGACCATGCTCCGCGTATCGTCCAACGCTGTGTAGAATCGATTCGCGAATATGCGGGAGATCGACGTGTGATTGTGATTACCGAGGACAATTATCGTGATTATGTGACCTTCCCTGACTGGATGATGCGCAAATATCATGAAGGCACTATTGCTCGCACACATTTGTCGGACTTGCTGCGTTTATCGTTGCTGGCTCAGTATGGCGGATTGTGGTTGGACGCGACGTTCTATTGCGCTGGCGATATTGAAGACTGTTTTGGCCAGCCATTGTTCTCTATCAAGCGCCCCGAGTATTTGCATGCAAGTGTGGCGCAGGGATATTTTGCAAATTACTCTTTTGGATGTGATGCCGACCATCGTTGGATATTTGCCGTGATACGTGATTTCTTGCTTGAATATTGGCGTACAAATGATTTTATGGTCGACTACTTGTTCTTGGATTATTTAATCGTACTAGTGCAACGACATTGCACTGCGGTTAAGGAGGCGTTTGCAGCAATCACCCCCAATAATCCACAATGCGATGACCTGTTCAAGTGTTTAGGTGATGTCTTTAATGAGCGTCATTGGGAGTCATTAATTGCCGATACATCATTGTTCAAATTGACATGGAAGCAAGAGTTTCCCACCGAAATCAATGGTGTCGAAACTTATTATGGAAGATTGCTCAACGGCAATTTGCGTCGAAATTAGTTTTTTCCAGAGGTGTTGATGATTCGCATAACGAAGACCAAAACACTCCAGTACGCGTGGCTGTACCTTATGTTACTGATTCCGGGCAGCTGCGCGATGTCACGCTATCTGAATACCACATTGGTGTATGGCGTGATTATTGCTATATATGCCCTGCTTGCGTTGTTGAGCGCAAAATATAGGAATGTTTATGTGCTGTCGTTTTGCCTTTTGCTTGCATTGGCAACGATTGTTATCCGATTGAAAACAGGAGGTGTGGGGCCCCTAAGTTTTCTTTCCAACGCAGCGATGCTGGTTGTCACCTATATCGCAATGACTATTGATCGGAGAATGTTTCTTACCCGATTCGTAAGAATTGTTTGTTTCTTTGGCATCATCAGTGTGCTATTTTGGGCGGCGTTTTGCATTAACCCTTCGCTGGTGAATGCATGGCCTGCAACATCATTCTGGACGCAGAACTTGGGGACGGGTCAATGGGCCACTGTGCTTCATGGAAAAGGACTCTGGCTTTACTCGTATCTTGAAATACACGCAACCCGTAATTGTGGTTTCTACACTGAACCTGGCGTGTATCAGATTGTACTCAATGCTGTTTTATTCGTCCTGTTATTTTGGAAAAAGAAATTATATTTTGATAACGAGAAGCAATATCGTACGGCGACCGTCATTGTCTTGCTCACACTGATTACTTGCCAGTCGACGACCGGTTATCTTTCTATGATGGTCATCTTGTTGTGCTTCTTCTTTATGCGTGGCAGAGAGCGAGGCATACGTACGCTGAAACAAAAGCTTGCAGTGCTAGTGGTCGCCATTACGGCGGTGCTGATCACTGATTATTTGCTTCGCGGGGAAGAGAGTCTCCTTTATGTTCAAGTGCTGAACAAGCTATTTGGTGGAGGCATTGGCGGTGGTGTCAATTTAGAGGATAGCACGGGACAATATCGTTGGATTACAGTGATGGCTAGTTTGAAGGCTCTTTCCATGGACCCGTTCGGTATCGGTTTTGACGCATTCTATGCGATACGAGACTCATTTGACCCAGCTGCAGTTGCCGCTAGCATTGCGACCTATGCCGCAGTGTATGGAGTGATTTTCTGGCTGGCGATGATGATTATGATTTTCTATCCAATGATTCGACGGGAACCAAAGAAAATACTTATTGCCGTATTTGCTTTTATGTTTATCAATTCCACGGTTAGCGAGACGTATTTGTTCTATCCGGGTCTCATGATGTTCCCGATTTATCTCAGCTCCTATTTCACACATAAGCAGTCCAGTGTCGTTGGACATGCGATTGCTACACATAATCCTCGCCGTTCGCTAATGGTTTCCAATCTGATGAATGCTAAAGAGGTGATGTAATGGAACGGACTCTGCTACTTGTTCCCAGCGGCAGCTTCTATTATTTCAATAGCATGCAACTTCCTGATGTGGTGGTTTTTCCTGTGTTCCGCGAAGTTCATGGCGCGTCCGAAATGGTTTGGAAAGCAATGAGGAAGCTGAGGCTTGCTGCCAGCTCGCTGTTCTATACTGATTGGTACAAGGATTTGCAGTCGTTTTCCAAGATCATTGTTTTTGATCTTACGGTATGGCTGGATCCGGCGTTATTGCGCAACATTAATAGACATAAAAATCCTGACGCGAAATGTTATCTATATTCCTGGAATATTGTTCGCGACAAGCAGGTTGTCCTTGGCCATCTTGCAGCGTGCAGGAAGTATGGTTTCTCATATTATTCGTATGACGAAAATGACTGCAAGCAATATGGATTCCGCTTCAACACCATCATGTATGACGAGAACTTGCGTCTCCCGGAGCGTGCTCTGACGTCAGATATCCTGTTTCTTGGTTTTCTCAAGGATCGCAAGGCAAAAATGCTTGCTTTGCATCAAATTATCTCCGATGCTGGCATGAAACCGGAATTCGTAATTGTTGAAAACGGTAATCAGCATGAAGATTTGCCATTCACCATTCGTCACTCATATGTTAATTATGCGGATTATCTCGATATGGTTTCGCAAAGCAAGGCGATTTTGGATATCACGCAGCAAGGTCAGAACGGATTCTCTATGCGCGTGATGGAATCCATTTTCCTCAACAAGAAACTCGTTTCGACTAACATGGCTCTATTGTCAGCGAATTTTTATGATCCCAATAATATTCTGGTCATTGATTTGCAGAACCCTGATGAAGAAGCGCTTACCGTGTTCCTGCGTTCCGAGTTTCACCCATATTCTCAAGAGACAAGACACTACTATTCCGTCGGCTCATGGATCAATCGTTTCCAACAATGATGGTGCAGACGAATAATGGCAAAACACATTAAAAAACATTTTTGGAATAAGCGGCCATCCGAGGGTATGAAATCGGCGGTAGCATACACATTCGCATCGCTGTTTTCTAAAGGTTTGGCCTTTGTTACTGTGCCAATTTTTACCCGAATCATGTCAACTTCTGAGATGGGCACAGTCAATCTGTACAATTCTTGGCAGTCGATACTGACGGTTGTGGCGACGCTCTCGTTGACTTACGGCGGATATATGGTCGCGTTGAAGGAATATGAGCATGAGCGCGATAGGTACGAATCTTCAGTGCTGACGCTCACGACGTTCACATCAATCGTATTCTTTGCCGTATATTCCGTTGCTCCCAATTGTTGGAGTCGCATACTTGGCCTAGACAAATCGCTGTTGCTGCTGATGCTAGTTGGTTTCCTATTGCTGCCGGCTACGGAGTTCTGGCTGGCAAGACAGCGTTACGAGTATAAGTACAAGGCAGCAACACTGGTGACGATTGGCTCCGCCATTGTGGCATCAGCACTTTCCATTGTCGCTGTATTGTATATGCGAGGAAGCGGAAAAGCGGCCGAAGGACGATTGTTCGCGAATTATGCCGTGCTATATGCTGTTGCTCTTGTGCTATGGGTATACATCATGGTGCGAGGGCGCAAGTTCATTTCCATGCGGTATTGGAAATTCTCACTTGCTCTGAGTGTGCCTCTTATTGCGAATCAGTTCGCCACGCAGATTCTGAATAATTCCGGTCGCGTGATGATTGGTTGGTTCGTTGATAATTCCGCTGTAGGCATTTATGGCACACTTTCCTCGGTGAGTACCGTTTCCGCAATCGTATGGTCGGCAATTAATTCTTCGTTTATCCCATTCCTCTATCGGAATATTGATGATTCCGAAGGCAAGAAAAGAGTTCGGAGCCTCGCTTCGATTCTGCTACTCACCTATGCTGCGGTATGCGTATTGATGACTTTCCTAGCTCCTGAGGTGGTCAAGATAATCGCAACTGATGAATATATGGCAGCGATTTACATCATGCCGCCAATTTCTGCAGCCATTTTCCAGAACGCTATTTCCAATATGTATGCAAACGTGTTGTTGTATCACAAAAAAACTTCATACATAATGATTGCCTCTATTTGTGGCGCAGTACTGAATATTGTACTGAATGCAGTACTGATTCCTCTATTTGGATACCAGGCAGCGGCCTATTCGATGTTGATTGCATTCGTATTCTTGTCGTATGTGCAAATGCGTGTGTCCAAAAAACTGCACTTCACTATCACGGGAACCAAGGAAACCGTATATGATGACAAAGCCATTATCGGTATACAATGGCTGGTAATTGTGCTTTCCGCCATTGCGATTCCTCTATATCACTTCACGATTATTCGTTATATAGCAGCATTTGTCCTGATGATTGTCTCCTTCTTCCTCTACAAAAAGAGCAAAATATCTGTCTGATATAGAAAGGAACCGCATTGTTTGCGAAATTAATGAATCATTTCCGTAATGCTGAGAAAAATGCTGCTCATTACCGAAAGCTGGGTTTAAAGCTGGGGGGGGGCTTCGAGATTCTCAATGGCTGGGATTTTGGAAGTGAACCGTGGTTGATTGAGATCGGCGATAATGTCAGGATTACATCTGGTGTTAGATTTGTGACTCATGACGGTGGCGTGTGGGTATTACGTCATAAGTATTCTGAGCTATCCGATATCGATCTCTTTGGGAAAATTCGAATCGGCAATAACGTGCATATTGGTTTTAATGCCATTATTATGCCGGGGGTAACAATCGGAGATAATTGCATTATCGGATGCGGCACTATTGTTACGCATGATATTCCTGCAAATTCCATCGTAGTGGGTGTGCCGGGTAGGGTGATCGAGTCCATTGGTGAATATGCGGCTAAACATGATGATGATTTTATGCATACTAAAAAGATGGCTACTGATGAGAAAAAAGCTTTCGTACTTGGCCATCTAAAATGATGTGAATTTTTTTAATGAGATTGTTCTTGGAACTGGCCGAAGCAATATAGCATTATGCTTCGGCCAAGGTTCTAGATGCTTACTTTCGAATAAACATTCCTGAACGTTCCAACTCTGTAAGGGATTGTTCGTAACGACTGTTGTCGGTTTCTTGTCCCAGCACCCATTCGCAAAACTCGGTCAAACCTTCCTGCAGGGAAATCGACGGAGTGAAATCAAGCAGCTTTCGTGCCTTTTGGGTATCAGCGACATTATGTGCGATGTCTCCGATACGGAAATCACCGGTAACGTTCAGATTGCTGGTACTGCCATAGATTCGTTTCAATGTCTCAGCTATTTCGATGACACTTGTTCCGATTCCGCTGCCCAGGTTGATGATTTCTCCGTTCGATGCGGCCGTATTGATAGATTTGATGACCGCGGAAGCAACATCCTTTACGTGGATGAAGTCGCGGCTTTCCTTGCCGTCTTCAAAGATATTGATGTCTTTATTGTCCAAAAGCAATGAGGAGAAGATGGAAAGAATGCCAGTGTAAGGATTCTTCAATGATTGGCCTGCTCCGTACACATTTTGGAAACGGAAGATGGTGTAATCAATATCCATCGCAGGGCACATTGTCTGAATCATCATCTCTTGTGAAAGCTTGGTGAACGCATAAAGAGAATTTGGGGTGGTTTTGCTGTCTTCGGTGGTGGGCATTAAGGTCAAGGCGGTATTGCACTTGTCGCAATGCATAGTGAAGTCGCCTTGCATCATATCTTTAGTTTTGCGTCCACGGGGGTAGACTACGCCACAGTTTGGGCATTGATACTCGCCTTCGCCATACACAGAACGCGATGACGACAGGATGACTTTGCGTATAGTGTTGCTTTTCCCCTTGAGCGATAGTGCTTGAAAAATATTTGACAAACCCATGACATTGACCTCGTTGTACTGGTTGATCATGTACATGGATTGCCCGGTACCGGTTTCTGCCGCAAGATGCAAAACAACATCTACCCCTTCAAGGGCTTTCTGGACTGTTGTGAAATCACGCACGTCTCCACGGATGAAATCACAACAATCTTTTATGGATTGGAAAAGATATGACTTTTCAGGATTGTTGCCATGAATTTGTTTGGTCAATGCATCTAGAACGCGAATTTCGTATTCATCATGAGCGCTCAGTTGTTTTACGATCTCGCTACCAATAAAACCTGCGCCGCCTGTTACCAGAATCTTCGCTGTCATATGTCTTGAACCGTTCTTTTGTAGAAACTTGCCCTAGAAGGAGAGTATGCTTTCAGTGTAGTTCAAACTATCTCATTTGATATTTACCTTCATAGGCGAAAATTAGGTCACATTAGACATCGACTATAAATCGAACCGCTATGTCTTCCTCTCTGATTACGCTGTCTTCATCAGTCGAGGGCGCTCATGAAGTTTGGATTACAAAGGAGTCATCTTGTTTGGACTAGGCCGCATTCGAAACAGATACTACAAATGGTGTGAATCCGTGAAGTTCCTTTCGCGGAACAAAGGGATGCGTGCCGGCAAAAACCTGGATCTGCGACTATCTCAGTATATTCACTGTGCTGGTTCCGTAGTCCTTGGTGATAATTGTCGTCTCTATTGCTGGGATGCTTCGCACGGTAAGCCCTTCGATCGTGAACCTGAAATTCGCATTGGAGAACGAGTACATGTGACTAGAAATCTCACTTTGCAATGTACCTCAGAAATCATCATTGAAGATGACACACTGCTTGCTTCTGACATTGTCATGATTGATTACAACCACGGTATGTCTCCGCTGCCAGATTCCTATCTGGACAACGACCTTGAACTCACCCAGGGAATCCATATTGGCCGAGGTGCATGGATTGGGAATAACGTGATTATCTTAGGCGGCGTTGAAATCGGAGAAAAGTCAATTATCGGGGCGGGATCCGTCGTCACTAAATCTATTCCTCCATATTCAATTGCGGTAGGTAACCCTGCTCATGTTATTAAGCAATATAACCCCTCTACCAATCTTTGGGAATCTATCAGAACAAACAACGAGGTCGATAGAGCTGCTTCGAAAACGATGTGAATTCGATTGGTTTTGTCGTAAGCCTTTATGCCCATCAAGAGAATTCAACAGACTGTTCCCTTACGTATATTGGATTGGCAACGGTGTGTTGGACTGTTTCTAGAGGGTTTTTCCTTGTTGTGTGAACTCCACGGGGCTCAGGTACCCGAGGGTCGAGTGGAGCCGTTGGTGTGTGTTTTAGCAAGTTGGCGTCCGCTTTGTGAGCGGTGTTTTTCCGCAGTGTAGGCAGCGGGTTTTCCGCAGGGTGTGCGGTATCGGCCGCTGCCTGTCTGCGTTGTGTTGGTTATTTGGTCATGAGGGCGTGTTCGCTTCGGTAGGAGCGGCCCTCGAATCTGATGAGCCGTCCGTGGTGGACGGTGCGGTCGATGAGGGCGGCGGCCATGTTCTTGTCGCCGAGCACGCGTCCCCATCCGCTGAATTCGATGTTGGTGGTGTAGATGATGCTCCTTGTCTCGTAGGAATCGGAAATGATCTGGAAGAGGAGCCTGCTGCCCTCCTCGTCTATGGGCAGGTAGCCGAACTCGTCGATGATGAGAAGTCGGGCCTTGCCGATGCTCGCGAGTTCCCGGTCGAGCCGGTTCTCCTGCTGGGCGCGGCGCAGACGCATGAGCAGTCCGGTCGCGGTGAAGAAGCGCACCGGGACGCCCCGCTCGCAGGCGAGCCGTCCGATCGCGATGGCCAGGTGGCTCTTGCCGGTGCCGACGGGCCCGTAGAGCACGAGGTCCTCGCATCCGGCGACGAAGTCGAGGTTCTCGAGTGTGTCTGTTCAATAGAAAGTGGGCCGTGTG
>ERZ894214.798-NODE-798-length-11936-cov-9.42236_pt1 | contig 11936 bp, 6 predicted proteins | sample MGYA00380290_ERZ894214 | MGnify/ENA primary metagenome ERZ894214 (study PRJEB32331, sample SAMN06328421) | human gut metagenome | biome: human gut microbiome; feature: stool | host: Homo sapiens | collected 2014-09-19 ... | reverse complement strand
TCGAATACGGCCAGCTGAAGAACGGCAAGCGCAACGAGGCCGTCACCCTGTCCGTGCGTCCGATGCTCGACAAGATCGCAGGCGCCTGCTCCAACGGCATCGTCGGTGCCGTCGCCATCGCCGCTGGCATGATTGGTGACGCCACCGCCGCCGACATGACTGCCGCGAACATCCACACTTTCAAGGTCTGCGCCTTCTATGTGCCGCTGGCTGTCATCATCCTGAGCGGTGTTGTGTTCCTGCTCAAGGTGAAGATCAGCGAGAAGATGCATGCTGACATTGTCGAGCAGCTGGAAACTCAGCTCAACGAAGGCTGATTCGCTTTTGATTGCGATTGAATTTCAATCGTCGCGCTGAAGGAGCCGCATGGTGGACGCCATGCGGCTTTTCGCGTTTCCTACGTTCGTGGTAAGTGCTAGGCTGACGATTTGAAACGTATAGCAATGATCCGTTATCAGCGGGGAGCTTCCGGAAGAACGGTCGGCGCTTTTGGGTGCGGCCTAGTAGAACCGGCGGGATCGGCCCGAACAGCCGAACGTCAAGCGGTCGTATGAAACCTGTGCAGGGAAGCCTGCGTAAGAAAACAGGGGAGTGCGGCAAGCGAGGTGGTACCGCGGTGTCGGACGTGCGCAATCGCACGAAAATCATCGTCCTCGTAAAGTAAGTAATGAAACCGCCAAACGAGGAGCATACGGTGAGCGAATCCACCAATCATGTGTATCCGAAGGCTGCTGCCGGTGAGCAGAGCGCCAATGTCGCGCCGAACCCCAGCTTCCCCAAGCTTGAGGAGTCCGTGCTTGACTACTGGGACAAGGACGGCACCTTCCAGAAGTCCATCGAACGCCGTCCTTCCGGCGATCACAGCCAGAACGAATTCGTCTTCTTCGACGGTCCGCCGTTCGCCAACGGCCTGCCGCACTATGGCCACCTGCTGACCGGTTACGCGAAGGACGTCATCCCGCGTTACCAGACCATGAAGGGCCACCGCGTCAACCGCGTGTTCGGCTGGGACACGCACGGTCTGCCGGCCGAGCTTGAAGCCCAGAAGGAACTGGGCATCGACTCCGTCGACCAGATCAAGGAACTGGGCATCGACAAGTTCAACGACGCCTGCCGCGCGTCCGTGCTCAAGTACACGAACGAGTGGAAGGACTACGTGCACCGTCAGGCCCGTTGGGTCGATTTCGAGCACGGCTACAAGACCCTGAACATCACGTACATGGAGTCCGTGATGTGGGCCTTCAAGCAGCTGTACGACAAGGGTCTGGCCTACCAGGGCTACCGCGTGCTGCCGTACTGCCCGAAGGACCAGACGCCGCTGTCCGCGCACGAGCTGCGCATGGACGCCGACGTGTATCAGGACCGTCAGGACACCACCGTGTCCGTGGCCGTGAAGCTGCGTGACGAGGAGGACGCCTACGCGGTGTTCTGGACCACCACCCCGTGGACCGTTCCGACCAACTTCGCCATCGTGGTCGGCGCGGACATCGACTATGTGGAGGTGCGCCCCACCGAAGGCAAGTTCGCGGGCAAGAAGTTCTACCTCGGCAAGCCGCTGCTCGGCTCCTACGAGAAGGAACTTGGCGAGAACTACGAGATCGTGCGCGAACTCAAGGGCTCCGAGATGGAGGGCTGGCGCTACTACCCGGTCTTCCCGTACTTCGCAGGCGACGAGAACGCCGTCGAGGGCAAGGTGCCGGGGCCGGAAGGCTACCAGATCTTCACCGCCGACTACGTCGACACCGTTGAAGGTACCGGCCTGGTCCATCAGGCCCCCTACGGCGAGGACGATATGAACACGCTCAACGCCAAGGGCATCAAGAGCATCGACGTGCTCGACGCGGGCTGCAAGTTCACGTCGCTGTGCCCGGATTACGAGGGCCTGTACGTGTTCGACGCCAACAAGCCGATCCTGCGCAACCTGCGCGCCGGTGACGGCCCGCTGGCCCGCATTCCTGAGGAGCAGCGCGCCATCCTCTTCCAGGAGAAGAGCTACGTGCACTCCTACCCGCACTGCTGGCGTTGCGCCACTCCGCTGATCTACAAGCCGGTGAGCTCCTGGTTCGTGGCCGTCACCAAGATCAAGGACCGCCTGCTCGAACTCAACCAGCAGATCAACTGGATTCCGAACAACGTGAAGGACGGCCAGTTCGGCAAGTGGCTGGCGAACGCACGCGATTGGTCGATCTCCCGCAACCGTTTCTGGGGTTCCCCGATTCCGGTGTGGGTCTCCGACGATCCGAAGTACCCGCGCGTGGACGTGTACGGCTCGCTTGACGAGCTGAAGGCCGATTTCGGCGATTACCCGCGCGACAAGGACGGCAATATCAACATGCACCGTCCGTACATCGACGAGCTGACCCGCGTCAACCCGGACGATCCGACCGGCAAGAGCCACATGCACCGCATCAGCGACGTGATGGACTGCTGGTTCGAATCCGGTTCGATGAGCTTCGCTCAGTACCACTATCCGTTCGAAAACAAGGAAACCTTCGAACAGCACTTCCCGTGCGACTACATCGTGGAATACATCGGCCAGACCCGTGGCTGGTTCTACGTGCAGCACGTCATGGCCACCGCCCTGTTCGACAGGCCGGCGTTCAAGAACGTGATCTGCCACGGCATAGTGCTCGGCTCCGACGGACAGAAGATGTCGAAGCATCTGCGCAACTATCCGGACGTGAACGGCGTGTTCAACGACTTCGGCTCCGACGCCATGCGCTGGTTCCTCATGAGCTCGCCGATCCTGCGCGGCGGCAACCTTATCGTCACCGCCGATGGCATCCGCGACACCGTCCGCCAGGTCATGCTGCCGGTGTGGAGTTCCTACTACTTCTTCACGCTGTACGCGAACGCGGCCGGGTACGACGCGCGCAAGCTTCGCGCCGACGAAGTTGCATCGCTGCCGGAAATGGACCGTTACCTGCTGGCCCGTACCCACCGACTGGTCGAAAAGACCCAGTCCTCGCTGGACCAGTTCCTGATCTCCGATGCATGCGACGCCGTGTCCGACTTCATCGACATGATCACCAACTGGTACATCCGCAACAACCGCGACCGCTTCTGGAACGAGGACGCCAACGCGTTCAACACCTTGTACACCGTGCTTGAGGTGTTCATGCGCGTCCTTGCGCCGCTTGCCCCGATGGAAGCCGAATCCGTGTGGCGCGGCCTGACCGGAGGTGAATCCGTGCATCTGGCCGACTGGCCGTTCCTGGCCGACGAGAAGACCGGCGAAGCCACCGAACTTGGCCGCGTGCTCGTCGACGATCCGGCTTTGGTGAACGCCATGGAAAAGGTGCGCGAGGTCGTCTCCAGCACCCTGTCCATGCGTAAGGCGAAGCAGATCCGCGTGCGCCAGCCGCTGAGCAAGCTCACCGTGGTGGTGGAGGATACCGCCGCCGTGGCCGCGTACGACGAGATTCTGAAGTCCGAGCTCAACGTCAAGAACGTGGAGCTGTGCACGCTTGAGGATGCGGGCTCCCAGGGCCTGAAGATCATCCACGAGCTGCGCGTGAACGCCCGCGTTGCAGGCAAGCGCCTGCGTAAGGACGTGCAGTTCGCCATCAAGGCCTCCAAGTCCGGCGCATGGCATGTGGACGCTTCCGGCGCTCCGGTGTGCGAGACCCCGAACGGCGACATTACGCTGGAAGAGGGCGAGTACGAGCTGATCAACAGCGTGGAGGAACAGAACGCCGAAGAGGCCGCCAACTCCGTGTCCGCGGCCCTGCCGACCGGCGGTTTCGTGATCCTCGACACCGAGCTGAACGACGATCTGGTTGCCGAAGGCTACGCCCGCGACGTGATCCGCTCCGTGCAGGACGCCCGTAAGGCCGCCGGTCTCGAGGTCTCCGACCATATCGCGCTGAAGCTGACCGTCCCGGCCGGCGACGTGGCGAAGGTCGAGCAGTTCAAGGATCTCATCACCTCCGAGACGCTCGCCACCTCCTTCGACGTGAAGGAAGGCACCGAGCTCAGCGTGGAAGTCGCCAAAGCCTGAACCGAAGTTTGGTCGGCTTGCGATTATTCCAAGCTGCGGCTAGAGTAATCCCTTGGCTTTCGAGCCGCCGTGGCGTTGCCCACCGCGGCTCGAGCCACGCAAGACTTGATTTGTGTCCGTGCCGCGCAGCCGCGTTTTGTACACGGTTGGCGCGCATGGAAGCAGATCGTTAAGCGAATGGTTCTCAGTACCATCCATGTGAGTCAAGCACACATTCTTGAGAAACAGTCGCGCCGCCGGACGGCGGATTCAACGGGTTCGCCCATACGGGCGGATCCAGGAATCCACCGTCCGGCTTTTTCTATAGGCAAATACATGTAGCTAATGCGGAATTAAGCTACACTTATCCGATTGCATGTAGCTAACGCAAAAATAAGCTACACTTATCAGCTCTAGTGAGCGTTCTTTGGCAAGATTCCAATTACGCATGGTATGTGAGTACTCGCCATGGCTCACAATCCCAGCCAGGCGCGCACGTCGGCAATTTCCTGATCACATATGTTGTGCGCCATGCCGGGATATTCGAAATACGTGCAACGACCGGTCGAGCCAAGTTGCTCACGGGCACACTGCTGGTCGGCGATTGGAATCGTACGGTCATCACTGCCGTAGCAAAGCGCGAATCGTGTGCGGCCGGCAGGGATCGTGTCCGCTGTTTCCCCCTTGAATGACGGGCTGAGCAACACCGCCATATCGAACACGTCCGGATACTCCGTAGTCATGCGATACGACAGGTATCCGCCCTGTGAAAAACCGATCAACACCTTGCGGAAACGCTGGAATACCGGCGATTGCAGCATGCACACCACTTCGGCGCCGACCTGGCTGCACTCATGTTGGCGCTCGCTGACGGAGCATCCGTCGGGATACCAGTAGTGGCTGCCGATGTATGGGCGCGTATATGCGCCGCGGAATGAGATGTAGTTGGGCTTGATGGGTGGGTCGGCAGCGGGATTGCGGTTGGTATTGCTATTGACGTTGCCGTTTCCGTTGGCGTTGGCGTGATGCGTGTTGTCGGGACTGCCGGTTGCACAGATCGCGTTGATGATGCGCACCATTCCCGATTCATCGTTGCTGTATCCGTGGAATCCAAGGAACAGCAGGTCATTGGATGATGCCGCACTCCCATCGGCATCAAAGCTTCCCGTCATTTCCAACCGCATGTGTTCTCCTTATGCTGTCTGAAAATCTTGTCGAAACTGGCGTTGTTGCAAGCCTTATTCAAATTCTGGTTCAAAACCGTCGTTGACGGAATGGTAATGCTCGCCGAATACGTCTATGTCGGTCAATTGTGTTCCGTCGCCATTGTGTAGGCGGTCCATGGCTTCTTGGTATAGTGCGAAATCCTCTTCCGCTTGAGTGAGGCGCCAATAGTCATCGGGGGTAATGATAACCGCGCTGGGCCGATTGCCGTCGAGCACGATGACTGGGTGGTTGTTACCGACTCGGCTTAGTGTTTTGCTTGCGCCACCGCGGTTGAGATCGGTGACGGAAATCATATTGTCGAGAATCGATGTAACCGACATGTTTCACCTTATAGTTTGCTTGAAGTATACGAGTAAGTATACAAGTCCGTTGCGGCGGAATAACTATATTTTTGTTCCCGCATGTAGCGGGTTCACGCTGCCTGATGGCACTGTGTCAATGAGTGTTTTCTGATGTTCGGACCGATACAATCGTTGTAAATGGGAGGAAGCTGGTCATTATGGCAGAAGGTAAGCAGATCAGGTTATTTCTGATTGATGGAACTTTTAGTGGTTTAGTTACAGCAGAAATCATGAACTGGACTGGCCATGTGTTTAAAGGCAGCCGCAGTGAACTTGGTCGAATCTATCAACGCGAAGAAGCTCAGCGTACAGGCGTTTATATCCTGCTTGGTGACAAAAGTGATGGAAGTCCATTGGCTTATATTGGTGAAAGCGACAATATTGCAAGTCGCTTAAAACAGCATGCGGCCAAGAAATCATTCTGGTCTGAAGTAGTGTTTGTCACTTCAAAAGATGGCAACCTGACTAGTGCACATGCTCGCTACATTGAGGCTCAGCTTATCCAGAGAGCTAAGGAGATTGGACGTATTCCTTTGGAAAACGGCAATGAGCCTACAGGGGGTGCGGATTTGCCGGAAGCAGATGCTTCGGATATGAATCATTTCATTAAGGAATTTCTGACGATTCTGCCGGTACTTGGGGTAGAAGTGTTTCGCGGTCGTTCATCAAAATGGGATGATGCATTGAAGGCAGGGGAAGAATTGCAATATGATTCTCCGATATTCCAAGTATCGGTAAAGAAACATGGAGGTACTGCTTATGGGCAAATTATTGATGGTGAATTTACTGTGCTTAAAGGGTCTGCGATTGCTGCAGAAGTAACGCGTAAGGACAATGTTGTCGAAAGTACTCGCAGGCAGTTTGAATTACGGAAACAGCTTCATGAACGATTAAACAATGAGGGAGCAATCGTTATCGATGATAAGGGGATTGCGACTTTGACAAGAGATGTGCCTTTCTCTTCGCCTTCTGCCGCTGCTGCTTTTGTACAAGGACGTGCGACTGCTAATGGACGTCGTGAGTGGAGGACCAAAGATAATGATACATATGCAGATTGGGAGGGGCGGAAGTGATTTGTTTCAAGTTGTTTGTACCGACGCCGGTGTGCAAAGTGGCAGTAGAACCCCCTTGGTAGCGTACAATCGGTTTGGATGGTTTTCCGGATATCGGTGAATGAGAGTAGATATGGCAAAGAAGCGCATGATGGACAGTTCGTTAGTTGAATCTGTTCTTGGCAAGAATCACTCCATGATTATCGATGAAGACTGGTATGAGCATACGATCATTGACCATCTTGTGGATTCAATGGGATATGAGCATTTGTTCGGTCCGGATGTTCGTCGTTCTTCTGAGAATTATCAAGATGTTTTTATTCCTGATGTTCTCCCGGAAGCATTGTCTAATGTCAATCAAGGGTTGCCTGCGAAGGCAATTGATGAGGCAATTCTCAAAATTAAGAATATTGAGGGTGGAAGTCTTGAGCAGCGGAATGAAATTTTTAATGACTATCTTCAGTCTGGTGTGGAAGTCCGTTATTTTGATGGTAAAGAAGAACGGAATGAAATCGTTCGCCTTCTAGATTTCAACCATCCTGAAAACAATGTGTTCCAAGTTGTCAATCAATGGACTTTTGTCGAATATTCAGAGAAGCGCCCTGATATAATTATCTTCATCAATGGCATGCCATTGGTCATTTTCGAACTTAAGTCGCCGTCACGTGTGGAAACTGATGCGTCTGACGCTTATTTGCAGCTTCGTCAGTACATGAAGCAGATTCCGAGCTTGTTTGTGCCGAATGTGTTCTGCGTAATGAGCGATATGACTGAAACTAGAGTTGGTACCATTACCGCGGACGAGGATCGTTACGTGGCATGGAAGTCTGTCGATGGGGACTATTCCGAAACGAAGAACGCTTCGTGGAAGACCATGCTTGATGGAATGCTGCCAAAAGCAAGGTTGTTGGATATTATTCAGAATTTCGTGTGCTTTAACGATACTTCTGAAAAAATAGTCAAAATTCTTGGTGCATATCACCAGTATTTTGCCGTGAAAAAAGCTGTTGTCCGCGCTCAGGATGCGGTTGCTGGAGATGGCAAAATTGGCGTGTTCTGGCATACCCAGGGGAGCGGCAAATCTCTGTCGATGGTGTTCTTCGCACATTTGATTCAAAAATATTTGGAGAGCCCAACGATTGTGGTCATTACTGATCGCAATGATTTGGATGACCAGTTGTTCGGTCAGTTCACCAGATGTGCGAAGTTCCTGCGCCAGCAGGCGGTGCAGGCTGAAAGTCGGCAGAATTTGAAGGAATTGCTGGAAGGGCGGGAAGCAAACGGCATTATTTTCACCACCATGCAGAAATTCTCTGATGGAGATGAACCGCTATGCGACCGGAACAACGTTATTGTCATGGTGGATGAGGCCCACCGAGGCCAATACGGACTCACAGAAACCATCGATGAGAATGGCAAGGTGAGTATTGGCGCGGCTCGTATGGTTCGCAGGGCTTTGCCGAATGCTTCCTATATCGGTTTTACGGGTACCCCCATATCGACGGATGACCGTAATACTCGTGAGATTTTTGGTGACTACATCGATGTGTACGACATGACTCAATCAGTTGAAGATGAGTCAACTAAACCGGTTTATTATGAGAGTCGAGTTGTCGCACTGCATCTGGATGAGGGAGCCCTTGGGCGAATTGACGCCGCTTATAGGGAATTTGCTGATCAAGCAGATGAAGCAAGTATTGAGAAATCCAAGCATGACCTTGGCGGGCTTGATGCGATTTTTGATACTCCGGAAACCATCGATGCGCTCTGCCGTGACATTGTTGACCATTACGAGAACAACCGTGCTGATGTGCTTGCCGGCAAGGCTCTTATTGTTGCGTATAGTCGCCCGATTGCGATGAAAATCTACTACAAGATTTTGGAATTACGCCCTGAATGGAAAGAAAAAATCGGTGTGGTGATGACCATGTCGAATCAGGATCCCGAGGAATGGTTCGACGTGTGCGGAGGTAGCACGCATAAGAAGGAGATGGAGCGGAAGTTCAAAGATGATGACGATCCATTGAAGATTGCCATTGTCGTTGATATGTGGCTTACGGGCTTTGACGTACCAAGTCTGTCGACTATGTACGTTTTCAAACCGATGAAGGGTCATAACCTCATGCAGGCCATTGCCCGAGTGAATCGTGTTTGCAAAGGCAAGGAAGGCGGTCTGGTAGTCGACTATATAGGCATCGCCGGAGCTCTTAAGCAAGCAATGAAGGACTATACGAATCGAGATCAGCATAATTACAGCAATATGGATATTGCTGCGACGGCTTACCCGAAATTTGTTGAAAAACTTGATGTATGCCGCGACCTTATGTATGGCTTCGACTACAGGAAATTGATTTTTACGAATAGTCGAGAGGCTTTGGCAGATGCCATTGCCGAAGGAACCGATTGGCTGCTTGAGCCGAAGCGTCATGAAGATACCGAAAACTTCCTCAAGCAATGCCAACTGATGAACCAGGCATTGAGCCTATGCAAGAGCCTGGTTTCTGAAGAGGACCAGCACGAAGCAGCTTATTTGTCGGTTTTGCGTGTTCAGGTACTTCGCCTTACCGGGCGTAAAGGTAACGGTGGTGGAGGCATGACCTACGCCGAATTCAACAAGCGTGTAAGCGACATCCTTGAGCAAACCGTTCACGCTGATGGCGTGATCAACCTTTTCGACAAGAACAGTGTTGAGATTTCCTTGTTCGATGAAGCGTTTCTTCAGGAAATCGCTGGCATGAAGGAAAAGAACATCGCCGTCGAGAGTCTGAAACGACTCATCAAGGAGAAAGTTCGTGCCTATCAGCGGACCAGCGTGGTCAAAGCACAGAAATTCAGCGAGATGCTGCAAAACACATTGAACTCCTATCTCAATGGCATGCTGACCAATGCGCAGGTCATTGAAGAGCTTCTTCAAATGGCTCGTGACATTATGAAAGACCGTGATGATGCCCAGAAGCTTGGACTGAATGATGAGGAAATGGCATTCTATGATGCCATTACCAAACCTCAAGCGGTCAAGGATTTCTATAACAACGACCAGTTGGTTGCTATAGCGCGTGAGTTGACTGAAACCATGCAAAGAAGTGCCACGATTGACTGGCAGAAGAAGGAAAGTGCCCGTGCTGGAATGCGGCGTGCGATCAAACGTTTGCTGCGAAAATACAAGTATCCGCCTGAAGGCGTCGATGATGCCATGGATACTGTGATGAAGCAGTGCGAGCTTTGGGCTGATACCAAGATTGAAGAGTAGGAACAGGAAATGGCGAAGAAGAAAAACGATAATACGGCGGAAATCGGCTTTGAAGAGCAGATTTGGAAAGCCGCGGACAAGCTACGGGGCAACATTGATGCTTCGGAATACAAGAATGTGGTTCTCGGCCTGATCTTCCTGAAGTACATCTCCGACAAGTTCGATCAGAAGCATCAGGAGCTTGTGGATGAAGGTGAAGGCTTTGAAGAGGATCGCGACGAGTACATGGCAGAGAATATTTTCTTTGTGCCTGAAAATGCACGTTGGAATGTGATTGCCGCCGCTGCGCACACTCCAGAGGTTGGCAAGGTAATCGATGAGGCTATGCGTTCGATTGAATCGGAGAACGATAAGCTGAAGAATATTCTCCCCAAGAACTTTGCCCGTCAGGAGCTCGACAAGCGCCGCTTGGGCGAGGTTGTGGATCTGTTCACCAACGTAAAGATGGCGGATAAAGGTGACAGCAGAGATATTCTTGGACGCACCTATGAATACTGCTTGGCCAAGTTCGCGGAAGCTGAAGGCAAGAATGCTGGAGAGTTCTATACGCCGGCCTGCATTGTGAAAACCTTGGTTGAGATTATTGAGCCTTACCATGGGCGGGTCTATGATCCTTGCTGCGGGTCTGGCGGCATGTTCGTGCAGTCGGCCAAGTTTGTTGAACGGCATCAAGGCAAGATTTCTGATCTGTCCGTATACGGGCAGGAAAGCAACCCGACTACATGGAAAATGGCGACGATGAATCTTGCCATCCGTGGTATTGACGCCGATCTTGGCGATCATAATGCGGATACGTTCTTTAATGATCTGCATAAGAACGAGAGATTCGATTTCATTCTTGCCAATCCGCCATTCAATCTGAAAGATTGGGGAGGGGATAAGCTCAAAGAAGACCCGAGATGGGATTACGGCACTCCGCCAGAAGGCAACGCCAACTTTGCATGGATGCAACATATGATTCATCATCTGCAGCCGGCTGGAGGGCGTATTGGTCTAGTGCTTGCCAATGGCGCTTTATCAAGTCAAACGAGCGGTGAAGGCGATATTCGAGCCAACATTGTCGCAAAAGATTTGGTCGAAGGCATCATTGCCATGCCCGATAAGCTTTTCTATAGCACGGGTATTCCTGTGAGTCTGTGGATAATCACAAACAAGAAGGCCCAGCCGGGCAAGACCTTGTTTATTGATGCGAGGGACATGGGAACCATGGTTTCTCGTAAACTGCGTGAGTTCACCGATGAAGACATCGCCAAGGTATCGGGAGCGTTCGACGCATTCCGTGCTGGAACACTGGAAGAGGAGAAGGGCTTTTCTGCCATCGCCACAACTGAGGACATTGCCAAGCAAGACTACATTCTCACGCCAGGCCGCTATGTAGGCATTGCCGAACCGGAAGATGACGGTGAACCATTCGAAGAGAAAATGAAGCGGCTAACTGGTGAGATTTCCAAGTGCTTTGAGGAATCCAGCCGCTTGCAAGAGCAAATCAAGAAGAATCTGGAGGCAATTGGGTATGGGATGTAAAGTCGTACTTGGCGATATTTGCAGCTTTAGTCGTGGAGCGAGCATTCCCCGTGCCCGTATGCACGACACCGGAGATTACCTCTATATCCATTATGGTGACCTTTATAAAGGGTTTGACCTGCGCATTGATGTTGAAAGTCCATCAAAACCTATTCCGTTTATTCTCCGCGGTGAAAAGGTTAAAGAAAGTCAGTGCCTTAAAGATCAGGACATCGTGTATGTGCTTACTTCGGAAACTGTTGATGATTTGGGACATGCTTATCTTTTCAACAATCCACAAAATAAGCTTGCTGTTTCGGGTACTGAGACGACTATTGTCCGTGTTAAACGCAGAGATCTTGTTATACCTGCCTATCTCAACTACCTTATGAGTTCTCCTTGTTTTATCGGTGAGCTTCGTCGGTATGTAAGAGGTATGAAAGTATTTCGTGTCCATCCTGCTGATGTGTCTCGAATTGAAATTGAACTTCCTCACATCGAGACACAGCGAAAAGTGGTTTCAATACTTGATTCGATTTATACGAAGCAAAGAATCAATACTCAGCTAAATGGCTATTTAGCTG
>ERZ894214.785-NODE-785-length-12054-cov-6.00683_pt1 | contig 12054 bp, 10 predicted proteins | sample MGYA00380290_ERZ894214 | MGnify/ENA primary metagenome ERZ894214 (study PRJEB32331, sample SAMN06328421) | human gut metagenome | biome: human gut microbiome; feature: stool | host: Homo sapiens | collected 2014-09-19 ... | reverse complement strand
CATGAGATAGGTAATGAGCGTTCCGATGAATTCCATGGGCTGCCCCTCCTGCCCATCAGCCGCCCAGCAGGGTCAGGCTGCGGGAAAAGCTGGGGTCGTCCAGGAAGGAACAGGCCTGGACTGCACGGGTACGGCCGTACTCCCAGTAGAAGTCCGCGTCCTTGCCGTAGCAGATCTGAACCAGCGACCAGGTAGACCAGTGGGAGGTCACCAGGAACTTGTTGATCAGCAGGCGGGCCTTGGCCTCCTCGCTGGGTTCGCCGCCGCAGTAGGCGCGGAAGAATACGTCCTCACAGCGGGCGTCCAGGGGGTTCTCCACACAGACGCAGGCGATGTCGTAGTAGCCGTCGTTCATGCCGCCGTACTCCCAGTCGATGACCCGCATCTGCTCGCCCTGGAGCATGAAGTTCTCCGCCAGCGCGTCGTTGTGGCAGGGCACCCGGCGGGGCGGCTGCTTGGCGTAGGCGGCGCGGATGCACTCCAGCGCCTCCACCATGCGCTCCCAGCCCTCGTAGCGCTTCCCGTAGCTGTGCTCGTCCAGGATGGCCTTGTACTCGTCAATCTTGGCGACGGGATCGAAGGAGGTCTTGAACTCCAGGCCGCTGTCGTGATAGCGGCGCATGACCGCTCCCGCCTTGACCAGTACCTCGTCCCGGGTCTGAAAGTCCACGGGGTGCATGGTGGGCGCATCAATGTACTCAACAATTTGTGAACCCGTCTTGGGATCGTAGTAATAGATCTCCGGCGCAATGCCCAGCCCGGCGATCTCACCGGCATTGTGCTTTTCACCAGGGCGGTTGATATAGTTGGCGGTACCCTGTCCGGCCAGGCGGATGGCAATCTGGGTGCCGTCTTCGGTCACGGCCCGGAAATTCTTATTGGTCAGGCCGCCCGGCATGATCTCCACCACCGTCAGCTCCTGCTTGAAGATTTCGCGCGCCAGATTCAGAAGGCGCATGAAATCGGCAATCTCTTCGTTGCGGATCACGGTGCCAAAAACGGACATATTATTTTCCTGCATAATAAAGCCCTCCGTTTGTTCTCTGTTTTAACAAAGTGGAATTGCCGCAGTGAGGCGCTGAGTCTGAGGAAAAAGTGCGGCCAGGGGGGGCCGCTCTTTCCGTCTGTAACGAGCACATACCTTTGTGTTACACAAAAGTCAATGCATCTTTCTCTCTCGTGCAGCATTTTGTTTTATTCTCACAGTAATTATTTTCTATTTTTATTTAATTTCACTAATATAAGAGCCTTTTGACAGGTCCGGCCGCCTGTGATAGAATGTCTTATCCGCGCAGGAGGTGAGTCCCATCAAGGAAAATCTGTTGTCCATCACAGAGCTTGCGAAGCTGCGGCAAGTGACCAGCGAAACGCTTCGGTACTATGACCGTATTGGACTGATCACACCGGACTATGTAGATCCCCAAACCCGCTACCGCTACTATTCCATCCGCCAATACGAAAAACTTGGCACCATCAAGGAGCTGCGGCAGCTTGGCATGTCCATCCACGACATCACCGACTATTTTTCGGGCCGCAATTTGAGGAAATCCCACCAGCTTCTCCTCCATCAGCTGGAGCTGCTGGAGGAGGAGATCCGCAAACAGCAGCTTCTCAGCGAAATTCTGCGCCGCAAGCTCCACTTTCTGAGTGAGATCACCCCGCCCCCGCCGGTGGACAAGGTCTTCTGCCGCGCCTTTCCCCAGCGGTATATGATTACCTTCGGAGAGCCTGCCGGCGGCTCCCGGGAGCACGCCTTTGCCTTCACCCGGCTGGAGCGCTACCTGGACGAGGTGGCCCCCATCCTGGCCAGCGACCGTATCGGCGTCTACGCGGACTGGCACCTGCTGGAGCCCAGCGACGATTATATTCCCGCCGTCCCCATGATCTTTGTGGAGCGTGACGCCATTGAGTCCGAGCATAAGCGCACGATACCCCCGGGGGATTACCTGTGTATGAATTACCGCAGAGGCGAGCTGGAGCGGTACCACCCCTCCTTTGCCCGCCTGCATACATATATGGCGGAGCATGGCTGGGTCCTGAATGGAATGATTTTTCAGTTCTACAAAATTGACGTCACCCTCACCAGCGATCCCGACGAGACGCTGATGGAGATCCAGGTGCCGGTGCGGCCGGCGGAGTCTTAGCGGCTCCGCCGGCGTCTTTCTGCTCTGCGCAAAATCCATCCGGGCCCGGCCGAAAAATCGGCCGGGCCCGGATGGATTTTGCGCGAAAAGAGAATATAGAGAGTTGAGGTGGAGTGCAAAAAATTAGAAGACAATGCCGTTTTTCTTTTTATAGGCCACGTGGGAGATGAACTCCTGCATGAGGCCCGCCGCGGCAATGGAGGTAATGCCGGTGGGATCATACGGGGGAGAGACCTCCACCACGTCATAGCCCACGATATTCAGATCTGCCAGACCGCGCACCAGCTCCAGGGCCTGGGCGGTGGTGAAGCCGCCGGGTACGGGCGTACCGGTTCCCGGCGCATAGGCGGGATCCAGGAAGTCGATGTCGAAGGTCAGGAAGGCCTTGGCGCTGCCCACCCGCGCGCGGATGGCCTTCAGAACGGCCTCCATGCCCATCTTGTGGCACTCGTCGGCGCGCAGCACCTGGTAGCCCAGATCGGTGGAGTTGGTCAGATCCTCCGGGCCGTACAGCCCCTCGCGGATGCCCACCTGGATGGATTTGGAGGTGTCCACCAGCCCCTCCTTCGCCGCGTGATAGAAGGGGGTGCCGTGGTTGTACGGCTTGCCGAAGTACTCGTGAATGGTGTCGTAGTGGGCGTCAAAGTGGATCAGCGCCACAGGGCCGTTTACCTTGGCGCAGGCCCGCAGCTCGGGCAGGGTGACGCTGTGGTCGCCGCCCATGGCCACTGGCACAATCCCCTTCTCAAAGAAGGGCAGCATTCCCTCTGTGATGAGCTCAAAGGACTCCTCGATATAGCCGGGCACAGACCCCAGATCGCCGTAATCCACACCGGAGCACCAGTCAAAAATACCCACATTCAGCGGGCCGTTAAAGGGCTTGGCCGCCAGGGCGGAGGCGTCGCGGATCGCGGCAGGCCCCAGGCGCGTGCCCACCCGGAAGGAGGCGCAGGTGTCGTAGGGGATGCCGACCACGGCAAAGTCGATGTCGTCGGTGGTGACCACGTGCTCCATGCGCATGAAGGTCTTTACACCGGCAAACCGGGGAGACTTCAAGGAATTCTTTGCTTTGTACTTAATCATAGCCCTTTGCTCCTTCTTCAATTAAGATCGTGCGAGGCCCGCCGGGAGCGCCCTCCGCGCGGAAACTGGACTGCGGCACCCGTTCCGCTCCGTGGGGCGCTCCTGCGGCCCTCTTCCCCCTGTATGCCCCATTCTATACCCTTGTGTTACGCAAAAGTCAACCCCTGTTTTTCTTTCTTATAAAAAAGCGTCTGAGACGGCAGTAGGGCGGCGGAAGTTCCGCCGCCCTACTGCCGTTTAATAGAGCTCAGTATAGATTTTCAGCACCCGCGCCGCATCCAGAGGGACGAAGTTGTTGCCCATCAGCCGGCCCTGGGTCTCCATCACGCTCCTGGTGAACTCCTCCAGATCCGCCTCCGTCACCCCGTAGGCGTGCAGCGGCTTCTTGGGCAGAATCTGGTTCAGGAGATCCTCCAGCCGGTCATATACCTCCAGAACACCGCAGCCCAGCAGCTCCGCCAGATAGCGGTTCATCACCGCAAGCTCGCCGTCCTGCTTGATCTCCATGTAGTTCTTCAACACACCGGTAAACATTGCGTAGTTGCTCTCCCCGTGGGGCACGTGGTATTTTCCCCCCAGCGGGTAGCTCATGGCGTGCACCGCCGCGCACCCAGCCGTACCGAATGCAAAGCCCGCATAGTTCGACGCAATCAGGAAGTCCTCCAGCAGGGGCAGGCGGGCCTCCCGCCCCTCCCGGGCGATCGTCTGATATCCCCGGATGAGCATCTCAACGGCCTTATACCCGAACAGCTTGGTATACGGCGTCGCCTTCGGCGACAGGCTGGACTCCACCGCGTGCACCAGCGCGTCGATCGAGCTCGTCGCAAATACCCCGAAGGGCAGCCCCTCCAGGAGCTGCGGGATGAGCACCGCCGCGTCCGCATACATGGCCGGCCCCACCAGCCCCATCTTCGTCCCCAGGCGGGTCCGGTTCAGAATTGAGATGTTGGTCACCTCGCTGCCCGTGCCGCAGGTGGTGGGGATGAGGACCAGCTCCCGCCGCTTGGGCAGCTCCGGCGCCATGCCGTACAGCTCGTCAATGCTCTCCCCGCCGCCCACCGCCAGCACCTTGGCGATGTCGATGACCGTGCCGCCGCCGATGGCCACAACCCGGCTGCAGCCCGTGGCGGCCGCATCACGCAGGATGGCCTCCGCCATCACGTCGGTGGGCTCACCCATGCCGTACTGCTCCTGGTACAGCACGGTACACTCCAGGTTCATCGCCCCGAAGTAGGGCTGGTAGATGTACTCGTTGGTCAGAATCAGGTCGGACGCACCCAGCCGGAATTCCTCCACGAACTCCTTGCAGCTCCGAAAACGGTGCAGCTCCGGCTTCCATATGATTTCTTTCATGGCATATTTCCCCTTTTCATATCCAGCTGCCTTTACTTTCGCTTTTTCTGCTCCGCGCTCTCCCGGATATAGGCCACAGCCTTTGGATCATCCGTAAACTTACATGCTTCCGTTTCCGCTGTGGTGATGTCGATGACCACTGGCCCTTCCAGCTCCAGTGCCGTCTTCAGCTCTTCCCGAAGGGTCCTGGGGTCCCGAATGGATATGCCTTTACAATTGAGCCCCCTAGCTACCGCGGCGTAGTCGATGGTTTCGGTGTCCACCTCGGTAAAGCGGCCGTCCCACATGGCCGCCTCGTACCACTTAATCCAACCCAGGATGCTGTTGTTGAGAACCACCACCTTGACATCCATGTTTTGCTCATGGAGCACTGCCATTTCTCCTAAGCAGTAGTTCAGCCCTCCGTCACCGGTGAGCACCACCACCTTGTTCCCCGGCCGCGCCGCCGCTGCGCCGATGCCGGCAGGAAGTCCATAGCCCAGGCCGCCGGCGCCCCGGGGAAGAATGGTACGACGGGCACCATATACGTCAAAGAAGCTGCCCGCCCAGCCGCAGGAGAAACTGGCGTCGCAGGCCAGGATTGTATCGTCGCCGCACAATTCATTCAATAAGGAGACGACCCTCTGCGGAGTAATACAATCATCAGCCTCCACCGCCGGCCGGTTTTTTTCCCGCCAAGCGCGGTACAACTTCGCGATTTCTTTTTCTACAGCAGTGGGATCTCTCTGCGCATCCAGCCGATCCAGCAGAAGCTGCAGGGTGGCCTTGGCATCGCCTACCAGCCCTACATCTGTAGTATGCAGTTTATTCATTTCAGTCTCGTCAATGTCAATGCGGATCTCCTTCTGGCCCTTCCTGGGAATTGTCCAGCCATAGGTGGAGTTTTGACTGAACTTAAAGCCGATGGCGAGAATCACGTCGGCCTCCTCCACCATTTTTCTGGAGACATCATTGCCGCCCAGACTGCCTACCACACCCAGGGACAGTGGGTGGTTCTCAGGCAGCACACCTTTTCCGGTCAGGGAGGCGGCTGCGGGCATAGCCATGCGCTCTGCCAGCGCCGTGATCTCCGCTCTGGCGCCGGAACGCCAAGCACCGCCGCCCAGCAGCATAACCGGCCTCTTGGCCTCCTTTAGTACCTGGATCGCCTCGTCGATTTCGTCGCGGGACGGGGTAGGACGGTGGGCGGGCAGGCTGGCCAGTTTTCGGTTGCTCTCATAGTCCGGCCCGGTATATTCCTCCCGGAAGGGCCGCCATGGACACTCGATAAATACGGGTCCGGGACGGCCACTGACCGCCATCTGGGCGGCAGTCTGCACCAACTCCGGCATTTTGTTCACATGGGGCAGGCACGCCTGCCACTTGGTCACTGGCTTGAGCACCTCCTTGGAGTCTACCACTTGGGAGCCCGTACCGCGGTACCGGGCGGCCAGCCAATCCCCCTCCATCTCAGAACCGATGGCGATGACGGGGATGGAGGTGTTGTACGCCTCCGCCAAGCCCGAAATAAACTTGATGGCACCGCAGCCGGCGGTGGCGTCGCATACTCCGATACCGCCGCTGATACGGGCGTAGGCGTCCGCGGCAAAGGTGGCATCAATCTCATCCTTCATGAGAATATGCCTGATACGGTTCCCCTCATCCAAAATTCCGTAGTAGAGCGGCAAAGTCTGCCCGCCGGGCACACCAAATACCGCCGTCACACCATAGTCGGCCAGCAGGCCGGCCATTACATTTCCTCCATGCTTTTTCATCCGCTTGTCCATACCTTTCTGATTTAGACTTAGTAAATGGTTCTATCAGACACGTTTGCCTGCGGCAATTGCAGCCTTCATCTCTTTTCTGGCCTCTTTATAAAGCTGGTAGCTGTCGGAGCGCTCACCGGACCTGGTAGTGACCAGCGTGACAATGATCTGGGTCGCCAGTGCGACAATACCGCCGGCATAGGTAATCTGAATACCGAATGGACTCGTACCGAAGACGTAGCCGTACACGATCCAGACAACACATACGATGATACCCAACACCATGCTGTAGAAAATGGACTTCTCGTTAGGCCGCTTCCAGAGCAGAAACAGGGTAAAGGTCAAACCGCATACCGCGCGCACTGTCAGCGCGTTGGACAGGATGTCCACCACATCGCTGGAGAGCAGGCCGAGCAACTGGAACAGGATTCCGAATACCACAATGAGCAGCTTGGTCAGAAACATTTTCTGCTTCTCACTCATAGGGCTCTTACGCAGGGGAGTATAGAGCTCCATTGCAGTACTGGACATTACCATGATGTAGGTCGGCGCCGTAGACATACTGGCCGCCAGCACGCCGCAACTGGCCAGCGCCGCCATGGCGGGACCGTAATGACCGGCAATGGTGTACCAGGCAGTCCCCGGATCCATGTCGGGCCACAGGAACTTGCCACAGCAGGCAGCTATGATGACCAATCCAAAAAAGAAAATTGCAAAAATAGGCATGATGGATTGAGCCTTCTGTGCGGTCTTGGCGTCCTTGGCGCCGATCGCCGCAGAGATGGACAATGCATTTACAACCGTAACAAAGGGCTGAATGGCAAGCGTACCGATGATGTAGGAATTGCTTCTGGAGCCTCCAATGAGCTTAAAGGTACCCTGGGGCTCCAGCGCACGGTAAACTTGTCCGAAGTCCCATCCCACAGAGGTCATTACCGCAATAAAAATTGCCACAACGGACACGCTAAGTACAACCACATGCACCATATTGATGCGGGCCAGACCCTTCATGCCGCCCTGAAGTGCCAGCAGGATCATGGCCGCAATGGTGACGGTCATGGTAACCTCGCTGCGGATGCCCAGCAGGGATTGAAGCAGATTGGAGACGATGACCGTCTGTGCGCTGACCGCACTGGCAAAAGATACGAAGATCATGACCGACACACAGACGGATACCCGCTTGCTGAACAGCTTTCCAAGGATTTCCCCCAAGGAGGAACAGCCATATTTATAGCAGATGGAGCGATAAATGGGGATATAGGCACAGGTCAGCGCCCAGCCGATGATATAGCCGTAGAAGGTCCACTGATAAGCGATATCATGCTCAATAACTGCAGATGAGTTGCCAATAATGTAGCTGGAACTGATCAGGTTGCCGCACATCAGCGAGAAAGCCATAAACAACCCCATGCTGTTTTTACCGGTAGAGTACTCCACTGCGGTTTCATTCAGTTTTCTTTTTTTGGTTCTGTAGTCCAGAAAAAAGGCCATGCCCACGCAAAACAGGAAGTACCCTACCACCAGTATGATTGTCAACATGTTTTCCACCTCACAAAAACGTCTTTTGCTCTCTTTTCCATTGCTCTGCCGCCTGTTTTAGCCTCCTTTTCTTTTATTCTCCTTCGCTTTATGCGATATAACCACCCAGCACATCCACGCAGGAGCCGGATACATAGCTGGCCTGCTCTGATGCCAGAAATGCAATTACGGAGGCTACTTCTGACGGCTCTCCAATACGCCCCAGAGGTATCTGACTGCAGATTTCGTTCTGGACTTTCTGCGGCAGCACCCTCGTAAGTTCCGTATTAATGCGGCCGGGCGATACGCAGTTTACAGTGATATTGTACGGCCCCAGTGTCTTTGCCAAACTTAGAGTCATCCCAACGATTCCCGCCTTGGTAGCGGCGTAGTGCGCTCCGGACTTATTTGCCCCAAAACGTCCCGCCATTGAGGCCAGACTGATAATGCGTCCCCAGCGTTTTTCTTTCATCTGCGCCGCAGCCTCCTGTGCACAGAGAAATGCCCCCATTAGGTTTACCCGCAGAACCTGTTCAAGCTGCTCCAGCGGGATATCTTCAAATGGAACTTTGGGGGAGATCGCTGCATTATTAATTAAAATATCCACGCTTCCCAACCGCTCTGCAGCCGTCCGAAAGAGGTGCTTGATCTCCTCCGGCACCCCCACATCCGCATGAATATAGATTCCAGTTCCCCCCCTCTCACAGATTTCCTCCACTGTTTCTTTTCCGCGGCTGTCATTGATGTCACTTACACAGACCACGGCACCCTCCTGGGCTAAGACCAGAGCAGTTTCCCGGCCGATACCCTGACCAGCCCCAGTAACTACCGCTCTCTTTCCCTTGATTCCCAACTCCATTTTCTGCCTTTCCTTTCCTCATACTTTGTTGCCTATTAACCTGCTGTACGCTGGCAGCTCTCCGAGGTCCCTCAGACGCTATTATCAAAAGCAATTTTAATTCCATATCGCTGCAAATGAATCCTTTTTAAACTTTTTTATTTTTTAGCCAAAATACTTTGCAGATATTTGGAGTAATCCCACAAATTTGTTTTATCCTTTTCTTCTCATACATCTGTTTGTATCTCATATCTGGATATCTTAAATCATTTTAATAATGTCCAAATTGCATTGACGGGCCATGCTCTGTCTGTTATCCTTTTAAGAGGCAATGTTTCACCCATGCGCTTCAAGGAGGGACACCCTATGGCCAAACAAACTCTTGGTGTTTTTACGGAAAACGAGCTGGACCGTAACTATATGTGTAAAATTCTCTCACAGGTTTTTTCCTCGTCTCTGGATATTGTCCCTGTTACCCTTGCCACCGTACACACGCTTGCGGCAGAACCCGCCGCTATTTTGGTCAATATTACCTCCCTTGCGTACGCCGACAAATATTTTCCAAACAGCCAAATCATATTTGCCCGGCGTTTTTTGGACAGCAATCACTTACATCGGCTTTTGGAACTGCCCGAAGGTACGCCAGTGCTGGTTGCAAACAAGCCCAGACGGATTGCGGAGGATTTGGTAGAAAACCTGCAACAGCTCGGGATCAATCATCTGAACTATATCCCTTATTGGCCCGGCTGTGACATAGACACTACTCCCTATGACACCGTTGTTTATGCCGGTTTTCGCAGCTATTGTCCAGAAAACAAAAAGGTCTACATCAACCTGGGATACCGAAATATCACTCCCTCTACTCTTGCTGAAATTGTCAAAATATATAATCTGCCGCCTGACTTTTTGAACCAGTTCCATATACCGGTGATGCAGCAACTGGTATCTGAGCTGTACCACCGACAAGATATCCACACCCAGAACCAACTACTCAAAAGCCAGTTATCCCAGACACTCGCTCTTACAGGCACTGCTCTGTTCCACCTGGATGAGAACCAACAGATCGTGGAGCTGAACGAGGCCGCCGCCCGTCTCCTGCCCGCCGGACAGAAGGGATTGCCTGGCCACCCGCTTCTCCCGTGTTTTCCAGAGTTGGCCCACCTCGCCGCCTCCCTGTCCGAAGGTCGTGAGGAAAAGGAAGTCGTATATTTAGGGAAAAAGCCCTATACACTGCACCTCCACTTCGAGTCCCCCCTCCAGCACCGCCACTGTTTCATCCTGCTCACCCCAATCGCCGCGTCCTCCTCCGAAAAACGGTGCTCTCATGGTGTAAAAAAGAACTCCTTGCCAGCCAAGTACCACTTTTCAGACATTTTAGGACACTCCCCCGCTGTTCAAAAGGCAATTCGCCTGGCACAGTACTATTCTGGTACAGATGAGACCATCCTCATCTTTGGGGAGAGCGGCACAGGCAAGGAGTTGTTTGCCCAGTCCATCCACAATGCCTCGCGTCGCCGTCAAAGCCCCTTTGTGGCCGTAAACTGTGCCGCCATTCCAGATACCCTAATTGAAAGCGAACTTTTTGGTTATGAAGAGGGGGCTTTTACTGGGGCACGCAAAGGGGGAAAGCAGGGCCTCTTTCAAACCGCCGATAACGGCACCATTTTTCTTGATGAAATTGGCGACATTCCCCTCTCTCTTCAAAGTCGCCTTCTACGGGTTCTGGAAGAGCGGGAAGTGATGCCGGTTGGCTCCACCAGTGTGATCCCTATTGACGTACGGGTTATCTGCGCAACCAACCGGAATTTGAACGAGATGGTCCGGCAGGGTACCTTCCGTGAGGATCTCTATTATCGACTCAAGATCCTGCCCCTAGTTATCCCTCCGCTCCGCGAACGCGTGGAGGATATCCCGGAACTTCTCCATTCCATGGCCGAGGGTGCGCGACTTCCAGCACAATTAGAGCACAGACTTTTACATTATACATGGCCCGGGAACGTCCGCGAGCTGCGGGCTTTTTCTAGTAACCTGACTATTTTTTATCAGCAGGATATTGCCCCTGATCAGCAGCAATCGCTTTTAAATGATTTAATTCGCAACTTTTTTGGCCACCGAATTTCTGCGTTCACCGACTGTTCTGAACCACTGTCCCAGGAAGACCGCCTCCTTTTGAACTCCATTCAGGAGCTTACCGCCGCCGGGCGCCCTGCAGGCCGCGGTTCCCTGCTTCGCCTTTCGCCTTTGTTGGCGGCGGGTTTTACCGAGGCCAAGCTGAAATTAAGAATTCGCCGACTGGCGGAGTCCGGCTACATATCAGTAGGGAAAACCCGGCAGGGACTCCGCCTTACCCTATTGGGCACCGAAGCACTCGCACAGGGTGAAGTATAGCAGGCCTCTCCGGTCCACTGTAAAAACCGTCTGTCTCAACGGCAGGAAAAAGCCTGTAGTCGTTTGACTACAGGCTTTTTCCTTTTATTCTTTTTTTTCCCCTTGGGTCAGTTTATCTCCGGCACTGTCCACGCCGGACTCCAGCGCTGCAATAGCCTTGGACAGCCATGCAGGCAAAGGGGCTCCCAGCCGCCCGGCATTTTCCACGATACTCCCCAGCTCGGTCAGGATATACCAGACCAGCACCAGCACCGTGAGAAATACCGTATAATCGAAGGGCAGGGTCAGGGCGGGAATATGATCCAGGATCAAGCCCAGCACCCCGTCCAAGATGGCGGCCACCAGGACGGCGGCCATGGCTCCCACCTTGTGCCAGAGGCCCTCCCGGGCCGCCTTGCAGGACCACTTCCCCGCCTTGAGGGCGGCGGCGGTGCCGGTGGCGTAGTCCAGCAGCATACAGGCCACCCACGCCACCACCAGCCAGCCGAACCATCCCCACAGGGCGGTCAGGCAGCCCAGGACAGCGGCCACGGCGGCCTTGAAGCCGTTGATGTGGTCCATCAGGCCCCGCCCCCGTCCAGCAGGCCCAGGTTGCGGAGCATCTGAAGGTTAACCAGGTTGTCGTCGGTCAGGCGGAGTCCGCCGCCCTGGTCTCCCCGCAGCACTCCCTCGTCAACGGCCTTCTGCACCGTCTCCCTGGCCCACGCGGGGCAGTTCTCCACACTGGTGTAGACCGGCGGCCGGGCGGCCGTCACGGTCGCGTCGATCATGGCCTGAATGTCCTCTTTCGTCATGTCGGTGTCCTCCTCTCGATATGGGGGCATGGCGGGCGGGTAGTCCCCCGCCCGGATCATACTGCTGGTGTATTTTCCGCCGTCGCTCCACTGGAGATGGGGCCGGTCAGGGAAGCTCTTCCACCGGCCGCCCCACTCAAAGCCCACCTGTTCCCCCAGCTCTCCGGCCCGCTGAAAGAATGTGGAATCCG
>ERZ894214.779-NODE-779-length-12188-cov-13.9311_pt1 | contig 12188 bp, 17 predicted proteins | sample MGYA00380290_ERZ894214 | MGnify/ENA primary metagenome ERZ894214 (study PRJEB32331, sample SAMN06328421) | human gut metagenome | biome: human gut microbiome; feature: stool | host: Homo sapiens | collected 2014-09-19 ... | reverse complement strand
TCGGCAGCGTCGAAGCCGAAGGACAGTCAGCCCTGTACAGATGCCATCCCCGCATTCTGCACGATGAATCCGTACGGAAACCGGTATTGGACGCCTTGGGCAGATGGGCCCTGCATCTCATGAGCGATGCGGAGGAATCATGAAAGAGTCCGTCACCATCCAATACCGCCACGAGGACGCGGATACCGGATTGGTCGAAACCATCCCCATCGCCTCCATCGGTTTCGGCCAGTGGGGTCGGGGGCATCCCGACCTGTTCAACCTCGGCGAACACGGATACCACGCCCGCAGCATGCGGAACGCGCTCGAGACCGCCTGCGAAGCGGTATTGCACGAAATGCAGGACATCAAATGGGAGGAATGACTCATGGTCGAACCGATTGACCTCACCCAACAGGCCCTCAACGCATTGGCCGCAGCAGGCCTCGGCAACGAGTCGCCGGCTGAGGCATTCATTACCGGCTACCAGACCGGATGGCAGCAAGCCATCGACCTGTGCATACGAATCGAAACAGCACTCAACAAGGAGGATCTTGAAAATGCGACATCGTGAGGAATGGAGTGTGGAATCCACCATCGGGCTCGCCTTCACCATCGTCACCATCGTCATCGTCGCGATGGTGCTGGCCGTCATCGGCCTCACCGCCTACGCGGTTACTAACCCGACACCGGAACAGACCATCGTCCAGAAAGTCGAAACCACAGGCGATGTGCGCCGCCTGTGCATCGAAGCCCGCACCAATAACCGTATCGATGCGATGAGCTGCGAGCTCATCGACCCGCAGTCGGGAGGCGTCATGCGATGAAGACCAAACAGCGTGCCAGCGAGCGCAAACCCCCGTGGCTGCGCACGTTCGTCCCGAAGTCCAGCCCCCTCGTGGTCACGGTCTGTGAGGGGTGCGGCCTGTACATCATCCAGGATCGGGAAAACGTATGGGAGTCATGGGATTACGGGCTCGTGGAAGGTGATGACCTGACCGTGGCCATCATCTTGGGTCGGCCAGTGACGCGCGTTACATGGCTGCCCTCCGTCGGTCACCCGCTCTTGCGCAGCACCTTCGGCAGCAGGGGCATCATGCCGGACGGCCAGTATCTGGCAAGGCACATGTGTCATCTGGCGAGGATAAGCGTCAAACCGTTCAAACCGCCGAAACGGGAGCGGCCTCCGGTCAAGCCGTGGGGCTGGCCGAGACTGTCGAAACAGGAGATAGCCGAATTCAAACGCATATGGGATATGCCATACAGCCAGCTCAAACATGAGAAAACCCCAACCAACCATGGTCGGCCAGGGCGATGAGAACCAAGCATTATTCTAGCCGACCAGCCGGAAGGGGCTAACGTGAACTGCCAGAACTGCAAAACGATAACCGAAGAGGGATATTCACTGTGCGAGACGTGCGAGATGCGTTTCGCCGGCACGCTGTTGGGATTGGCGCGTGATGTCACGCCATTGCATGACAGCCTCGACGCGACATTGCATCCGGGAGGGCATTCGCCGGTCAGGATCCAGACCGCCACTCCCCCGACGCCGATACGCTTGGACGTGCTCGACCTCATCGACATGCTCGACGCGACCGCACGCGAACTATGGCGATGCCTCGACGGCATCGACGCACTCGACTGGCGCAAGGACAAACGCAACGAGGATCTGAAGGCCACGCTCATCGCATGCGCCGGACACCCCAAACTCGCCACCTTCGCGGACGCCGGCCTCTATATGCACATCATCAACAACCTCGCCCGCAAGGTCGACCTCGCGTTGGATCCACCCGAGCAGCGCAGGGAGATCGGCACGTGCGAACTGTGCGATACCATGCTCACCGCAGGAACCAACGACCAGTGGGTGATATGCCCGTTGTGTGGTCGCGAGCAGCGAGCGCAGACCGTCAAACTGCGCAGGCTCAAGACACTGTGCTGGGATGACTCCAAGCGAGGCTCCGCCGCCGACATTGCCAAGGCGTTCACCGAGGCGGGTATCAAGGTCAGTCGCAAGACCATCACCACGTGGGAGCAGCGCGGCAAACTGCCCCGCCACGCGGACGGATACGCCTACTGCGACGTGTACCGGCTGCTCATCGGCCCCGATTTGACAGAATCCATTGGGTGAAGCCATAATAAGCAGTGGCAGAAGTGTCGAAAAACCCAGCTCACGTGGCTGGGTTTTCGCATATCCAGCCACATCTCATGGGCTGAGAGTACTCCGCCGGCAGCGTCCAAAGCGCCGGTGCCAGTCAGCCCGCCACGGCTTGCGTACGGTAGAGGACTAACCGGTCACGCCGGGATGGCGTGACATCCAGTAAACACTGCCACTGGATCGCGAATTCGAATCTCGCCCAAGCCACCAACACTTCCCCGCTTACGCAAGGAACGCCAATGCCACTGCGCAGATGCAGCTACCACAACTGCCCGCAACTCATACCGGTAGGCACACGCTACTGCTCCACTCATACCCGTACCCACGAGCGCCAACGCGGCAGCTCAACACAACGAGGCTACGACACAACGCACCAGCGGGAACGTGCACGATGGTCACACCTCATGGCACAGGGCGTCACGCCGGTCTGCAAACGCTGCAAGCAGCCAATCACACAAGACCAATCTTGGGACCTCGGACACAGCGATGACCGCACAACATGGACAGGCCCGGAACACCGGCACTGCAACCGACGAGCAGGCGCAATCAACAGCAACCGCATGCGCGAACGATGGCAGTAGCGCAGACCAGTAACGCAACAGCAATCCCCAAACCGGAAAAAATCCGATAACGCAGCCACACATACCCCAGGGGGTATACCCTCACGAACCCGGCCAAGACCGCCGGTGAGGTGACTCGCAAGTTTTTGCGTTTCAAACATTTCAGACACTGAATCGAACAGGAATTATTACGGTTTGGAGGTCATCGTCATGTCCGAGCGTGATCGCACCTTCAATGCCTATAATCTGCCGCTGCTTCGTGATGTGGAGCTTGCTGGCGCTTGTGATATTCCGGTGTTGGCTCCGTGTGATGAGGTGCCGGATGATCTGGTTGGTTTTAATTATGTGAAATCGTTGAGGGGGGGGGATTTGCGTCGTGATGGCGTGCATTTCTTCCTTGATGATTATCAGTTCGAGCGTGTTTGGCGTCGTCCTGATCTTTATGTGCGGATGTTGGCGCGTTTCTGGTGTGTGTTGACCCCTGATTTCAGCTTGTATCGGGATATGCCGTTGGCGGTGCAGTTGCATAACGTGTTTCGGTCGCGGCTGATTGGTGCTTTCTGGCAGCGGCATGGGTTGCGTGTGATTCCTACGTTGCAGTGGAGTACGCCGGAGTCGTTTGATTTTGTTTTTGATGGGTTGCCGGAGCGTTCTACGGTCGCGGTGAGTACGGTTGGCGTGCTCACCGATCCGGTCGCCACGGCTTTGTGGAGGCTCGGCATGAGCGAGGCGCTGGAACGGCTCAGACCGAATCTCGTGCTCCTGTACGGCCTGCCCATGCCCGACTTCGACTGGCGGGGCACCGAATGGATCCGATACGAGAACAAGACGATAGAGAGGATGCAGCATGGGAGGACGCGGGTCTAGCTCAGGCGGCGGAGGCGGAAACGCCGTCTCGCCGGGTAGCATGAGCGACAAGGAGCTTGGCGCGGCTCTTGCTGCGGCCAAGGCGGATGTGGAGAACATCGGCGACCGCATGGAGGAGCTGGCCCGGGACAAGGACCGGCCCTCCCCGAACCGCAGCCAAGAGGATTGGGAGGCGGCGAACCGTAGATACTATGCGGAACAGGACAAATTTAGGGCGGCCCGCGACCGTCTGTCTACGCTCCAACAGGAGTCGAACGAACGGGAGGCCAAACGCAACCCGCCGATCGAGAAGCCGTTCGTCAATTCGTATGGCGAGGCCACCGACCGTTACATCACGAGCCCATCCTACGAGCGCGCCCTGAAACGTCAGCAACGGGACGTGGCGAGGAACATGGGCGTGACGCCGCCGCCTACACGTCGAAGGAAGAGGTGATTGGCCATGCCCAGCGGTGGTGCCCGCGCGAAGGCGGGCAGGATGCCCGACCCGTCGTCCGAGGCGTTCCAGCAGCGCGCCGCCGGCCTGTTCGCTCTGCCCGCGAACGGCTACAGGCGGCCTCACCCGAAGTTCCCGCTGCCGCGGTACGTCGTCTGGTTCACGTTCAAGGACGACGACGGCTTCCATCGCGAGCCCGACGCCACGGCCTCGGCGCAGTGGAACGAGCGCGAGCGTGACGTGTGGAACGAATTGTGGCGCTACCCGCAGGGGTATGCGTGGAGTCGCCCGCAGTACAAGTACCTGCAGCACATGGTGGCTCTCTACGTCCGCCAGTACGTTTTGTGCGAGTCTCCCGATGCGAAGGCTGCCGACCGTACCACCCTGTGCCGTTACGCCGACTCCATCGGTTTGACGCCGCAGGGGTTGAGGCTCAACGGATGGCGCATCGTCGCTGACACAACCCCGGCAAAACCGCGGCGGAAAAGCTCGAAGGTCATCGATTTCCCGGATCCGCGTGACGAATGGCAGTCTATGCAGGAATAAGCGAGGTGTCGTATGGCGGAACGTAAGCAGCCGCCCGCCTCGCTGGGCTTCCTGATGGCCGCGTGGACTCGCGCCCACTGCGTGGTGCCCTCCGGCTATGACCTTAACAAGCCGTTCAGCCTCGTGGGCTGGCAGTTGGCGAACGCGGTGGACTTCTACACCGTCAAGGCTGATACGCGATTCAATGCGTCGCGCCCGTTGCAGGGCGGCGCGTTCCAATGGCGTCGTGGCCAGATCGTTGGCGGTCAGAAGCTCGGCAAGTCGCCGTTCGGCGCTGCCGTGGCCTGTTTCGAGGCGGTCGGCCCGTGCGTATTCTGCGGCTGGGCCGCAGGCGGCGAGGAATTCCGTTGCGAGGACTGGGGCTGCGGATGTGGCTTCGTTTATGATTACCGTCCCGGTGAGCCGATGGGTATGCCTCGGCGCACCGCACTGGTGCAGCTGCTCGCCAACAGTGAGGAGCAGACCGCGAATGTGTACCGGCCTTTGCAGACCATGGTCCGCAACGGGCGTCTCGATGATCTAATGAAGGTGCGCGAAGGATTCATCCGTCTGCCGAACGGCGGACGCATTGACCCGGTGACCGCTTCGGCTCGCTCCAAGCTCGGCAATCCCGTTAATTTCGCTCTGTGCGACGAGTCCGGCGTGTATACGAAACGGTCGGGCATGTTCGAGGTGGCGGATACGGTGCTGCGTGGCGTCACCGGCATGGACGGCCGCATGCTGGAGCTCACGAACCCGTGGGATCCGATGGACGCGAGCTTTGGCCAGGCAACCTACGAGTCGCCGGCGACGGACATCATGAAGTTCTTCCCCCGGCATGATCCGAAACTCGATTTCACCGACAAGGCTGACAGACGGAAGATTCTCGAATTCGTGTACCGGGGTTCTCCGTGGGTGAATCTGGACGCGATTGAGGCGACCTGCGAGGAACTGTTGCCGCGTGACCCGGCGCAGGCGCGCCGGTTCTTCGGCTGCGAGCTCGTGCAGGGCCTCGGCTCCTACATGCCCGAAGCGCTCTACGACGACGGGATGCGCGAACGCGAATACCCCGCTGACGGTACGGAGATATGCCTCGGTTTCGACGGCTCCCAGTCCGGAGACTGGTCGGCGATTCGCGCCGAGACCGTGGATGGCTACCGGTTCACGCCCGTCTACGGCGTGGACAGGCGGCCGACGTATTGGAATCCGGTCGAATGGGAGGGACGTATCCCCCGCAGCGAGGTCGATGCCGCCGTTTCCGACCTGTTCAATCATTTCAAGGTCAGGCGATTCTATTGCGACCCTCATTTGTGGGAGTCGCTTATCGATGATTGGAGCGTTCGTTTCGGCGAGGATGTGGTGGTGCAGTGGCCGACGAACCGTACCGGACGCATGTACGATGCGCTCACCCGTTTCATGACCGACACCACTGACGGCACCACCACCCACAGTGACGACCCGGTGGCGAAACTGCACATGATGGCGGCGCGCAAGATCGCCAAGCCCGGTGACAAGTACGTGCTCGGCAAGCCGAGCGACAACCAGAAAATCGATATCGCCATGGCCGACATCCTCGCCCACGAGGCCGCGGCCGACATGAGGGCTCTCAACTGGGGCAACGATTCGAACAGGATCGTCGTGTTCCGGTGGTGAAAAAAGGAGGGATGACTGATGGCTTTTCTTTCCGGCCGGCTTTACGAGACCGCCCAGAGCATGGACTTGATTCTTGAAACCAGCCAATCCCGTTACGATACGCTGAACCGTTATTATGACGGTGCTCAGCATCTCAAACAGCTTGGATTGGCTATCCCTCCCGAGTTGAAGCAGTTCACCGTCATCGTGAACTGGCCGCGAGTGGTCGCCGACTCACGCGTGGACCGTCTCGACATGAAGGGGTTCCGCGTCGGCGACGATGAGAGGCTGGCTGAGGCCGCATGGCAGTTGTGGCAGCGGTTCGGCATGGTCGAGGATCAGAGCTCCTATCTTGATTTCGAGCTGTTCGGCCGTAGTTTCAAGGTCGTGTCCGAGGATGATGACGGGGATGTGGAGATTCGCAGCGTCAGCCCGGAGGACATCATCACCCTGCGCAGCCCGGTGACCGGTGACGTGTATATCGCCTATCAGCGTGTCCGGGATGAATACGACATGACCGTGCGCCGCATCGTATGGACTCGCAAACGCACCATTTACATGGATGTGGCGTGGCGCGTGGAGAAGGAGGTCGCGAACGACATCGGCATCGTGCCGGTCGTTCCAGCTTTCCGCAACTGGCGTACCCGAGAACCGGGCTATATGCCGTGGCCGCGCTTGCAGGGCGTTTCCTGCATCAGCGATGTCATCGACCTGACCGATTCGTGCGCGCGTGACCTGACCAACGCCCAATTGGCGCAGGAGACGCACGCGGTGCCCCAGCGCGGCGTGCTTGGTGCCACCAAGGGCGATTTCGTGGACGAGAACGGCAAACCGCTGCCCGCCTGGGAGGCGTATTTCGGCCGCGTGTGGGCGTTGCAGAATGCGAACGCGAAGACGTTCGAATTCTCCAGCGCCCAGATGACGAACTTCACTGTGATGGTGGACATGTACGCGCGACTGTGTTCCGGCTCGTCCGGTCTGCCGCCGAACTATTTCGGCCTGGCCGCCGACGACGCGGCAAGCGCGGACGCGATACGTTCCCGCGAGGCGAAGCTCGTCAAAAGCATCGAACGCGACCAGCGCGCGCTCGGCGCGCAGGCCAAGGAGACCGCTCGCATCGCAATCGCGATGATGATGGGTGTGGAGACCGCCAGACGGTTCGACCAGTGCGAGGCCCTGTGGCATGACCCCGGCACCCCGACCGTCGCTCAGCGTGCTGACGCGGTGACGAAGCTCTACTCGGTGCAGGATCCCGCCGGCCGTCCGCTGCTGCCACGCGAGATGGCGTGGGAGGAGTTGGGTTGGAGCCCTGACAAGATCAAACGCGCCACGAGTCTGCTCCGCCGGGAGGAAGAGGAGTCGTTGGCCGCGTATCTGAAACCGGAGGTGCCTGATGCCGGGAACGATGGCGGGTCAGGTGATGCCTCGTCAGGCGGTGACGCAGGCGCGGCATCTGCGAAGCCGCAGCAATAGGACCATTCGCGAGGTCGTCTCCCTGTGGCGACGCCATGCTGGCCCTGATTTCGATGATGCGTTCTACCGTATGGGGCCGGCCCTGTTCCGGCTACTGGACAATGCGCAGCTGGAGACCGCTCGGGAGGCCTTGGAGGCGACCCCGGCGATCATGGAATCGTTCGACGGCTACCTGCAGCCGGCCGCCTACGTGGTCGAACCCGAACGATTCGTCGGAGTGAACGGCGACGGCATGGACACGATGGACACCATGTGGGGTGCCGTCGTGCGCGGCAAGCAGCTCATCGAACAGGGGGCCTCGATTTCGGTCGCCCTGCATGGCATCGAATACACGCTCGTGATGCGTTCGCGCACCATGATCGCCGACACGCAGAGGGCCGTGGCTTCCGTGTCCGCGCGCAGCCGCAACCCCTACGCGGGCTACGTGCGCTGCCTTACCCCGCCGAGCTGCGGAAGATGCGTGGTGCTGGCGGGCAAACCGTCCGGCAGCGTCGCGTTCGAACGCCACCCGAACTGCGATTGCACCGCCTGCTATGCGGGCGACCCGCCGAAAGGCTGCTACGCGGACGCCAACAGCTACCTTGACTCGTTGTCCGACGAGGAGCTCGCCCACACGCTGGGCAGCAGCGCGAACGCGCGCGCATGGAAGGACGGCGCCGACGTGAGCCAGCTCGTCAACGCCTACCGGCACAAGGGCGACGTGCGAACAGCGCAGGTCTATGACCGCCGAATCAAATACACGACCGAGGGCACGACGAAACGCGGCTGGGCGAACTGGGCGATGCGCAACGCCGGCTACGCGAAGGAAGCCAAACGCGGAGGCCGCTACACGCGATTGGACCGCCCCCGTCTCATGCCCGAAACCATCTACCAGATAGCCGGCAACGACCCCGACAAGGCGTATCGCATGCTCAAGAACTACGGCTGGATACCCCGATAACCAAGATTTCGCCCGCACGCCCATGGCTGCGGGCTTTTATATAACCACCTACCAGCAACTGGAGGAACCATCATGGCAGAAGCAGCAGCAACCGGCACCGCTCCCGCAACGAGCGCGGACGGCGAAAGCCAGTCCGCATCACAGCAGGCGTTGGACATGCTGGCCGGCGACACCTCAACGGGCACCGGCGAAAACACCGACCACACGCCCAAGGCTGACACTTCCGGCCCAAAGCCGGAAGCAAAGCCCGACAGTGAAGCGGCAGACACCCCCGAAACCGACGATTCCGGCATCGAACCGGAACCCGAAGACCTGGGAGACGCCGGCAAGCGCGCCATCGACCGCATGAAAACGGAACGCAGCAACGCGATCCGTGCACAGAAGAGGGCCGAGGCCGCGTTGGCCGAACGCGACAAGACCATCGCCGAACAGGCGCAGACCATCAAACAGCTGAAGGTCGAAAAACTCGCGTCCGGCAAACTACGGGAACCCGCCCTGGCGCTCAAGCTCCTCACCGACCTCAACGGCAGCGAGGATGACAAGACCATCACCAAGGCGATTGACAAGCTCATCTCCGAGCACCCGTATCTCGCTCCCGACCATGAGACGGACAGCCGGCAGACCGACCCTGACGGGTTGGCGGAGCTGCTGCCCGGCGAAGCACTAAAACCAGCCGACCGCAATCAGGTGAACGCCGCCCAGTTCGGCGGAATCCTCAGTCAGCTGGGAATCAGCATCTAACCGATATCGGACCAAGGAGGTTCACAAAATGGCAGGCATCGACCTGAATCGTACCAACGCGGGCGTCAAACTGACCCCGGAGCAGTCCGGTGAAATCTGGCAGGACGCCACCAATCAGAGCGTGCTCATGCAGCTTGCACGCCGCGTCTCCCTTCCGGGATCCGGCGTCAGCTTCGACACGCTCGGCGAGGCCGCTCCCGCGCAGTGGGTCGGCGAGACCGATGAGAAGCCGGTCATCAATCCGACCGTCAGCTCCCGTGTTCTCAAACCGTACAAGATGGCGCGAATCATCACCGTGTCCACCGAGTTCGCCCGCGACAAGGCCGCGTTGTGGAACGCGATCAAGGCGCAGGCGTCCGAATCCGTCGCCAAGACCGTGGACATGACGTTCCTCACCGGCGCCATCGCCGCGCCTTCCACGGACGGCATGGACACGCTCTCCGACGCTCAGGCCGTCTCCCTCGGCAAGGCGGCTTACGCGGATTTCATGAAGGTGTACTCCGCCATCTCCACCAAGGGTGGAACGTTGAACGGCTGGGCGTTGTCCCCGGAGGGTCAGGCGAAGATTCTCGGCGCCACCGACAACAACGGCCGCCCTCTCATCACCCCCGACGTGTCCTCCACGACCATCGGCAACGTGTTCGGCGCACCCGTGCACAAGAGCCCGTGGGGCCACAAAGCAGCCACCAGTGGAAAACCGGAAATCCTCGGCGTGGCCGGCGACTGGACTCAGGCCCTGTTCGGCGTCGTGGGCGGCATCACCCTCAAGGCGTCCGACACCGCCACCGTCAAGGTCGGCGAACAGATGGTGTCCCTGTGGCAGCGCAACATGCTCGGCTTCCTCATCGAATTCGAATGCGGTTTCATCGTCAAGAACAAGAACCGCTTCGTGACCATCACCGCCTGAAAGGAGACTCTTATGGCAGTGTTCGCGCGAATCCTGGACGGCATCAGACCGCCCGCGTCGCATTCCACGCTTGAAGTCCAGGTCGTGGACGGCAACGACAACCCCGTCAATATCGACAGAGCCTCATCAGCCACCACCACAACGCCCGGTCTGGTACGTCAGGCCGCATCCGTGCCCGATAACGCGAACATGGCCGCCTTGTGCGCCGCGTTGCGAGCCGCGGGGATCATGGCCCCAAAAGCGTAGTCCTGCCGGAGTCAATCACCGTCAAACCGGACAGGGTGGAGGTGCGCGTCGGAGAGACCACGACATTGGATGTCAAGGTGTTGCCTGACGGTGCCGACCAGTCCGTGTCCATCAATGTGGGCGACCCGTCTATCGCGGAGGTGACGCAATGACTGCATCTGTGCAGGATGTGGCCACGCAGCTCGGCAGGCCCATAGACGACGAGTGGGAAATCCGGCAGGTGAAGGCATGGTTGGGGATGGCGGATATCGTCATCCGCAGCCGATACCCGAATCTCGACAGGCTCATAGACGATGGCCGTATCGGCCAGGAGACCGTGAACTACGTCGAGGCCATCGCCGTCGCCCGATACGCGCGAAACCCCGAAGGCACCACCAGCAAATCCAATCGCATCGACGATTATCAGGAGACCGTCGGCACGACCAACGCGCGCGCCACGATCATGCTGCTCGATGAGGAATGGCAGATGCTGGAACCGAAGGATTCCGGCTCTTCGGGAGCGTTTACCATCACTCCGAGCGGATGGAGGTCGGATGGACAATCTGCATATGGCCCTGACGGCTGGTAGACGTCGCGCGGAAAGCCTCATGCTCGACCAGTGCCGCGTCACCCACAAAGGCGGCACGGTCACTGATCCGGTGACCGGCGTGCCCGCGCCGGCAGCGAACACCGTGTATGAGGGCCGTTGCAAGGTACAGACTTCGGGCGGTCTGGCCGCCGAGAACACGGAGGGCGGCATCGTCGAAGCGTTGGGTGCCGTCACCCCCGTGTGGAGCATGTACGTGCACTTCCCCTACGGCACCACGGGATTGTTGCCGGGTGACGTGTGCGAGATAACCGAAGCCGCCGACCCGAATCTCAAGGGGCGGAAGCTCAGGTTGTTGAACATGCAGTCCGAGAAGTCGCATGCCACCGCATGCCGGTGGAACGTGAAGGAGGTAGGCAACAGCAATGAGTGACGTGACAATCGACGCTTCGGAGCTGACCGCTTTCGGCCGCAGGGTCGCCGCCGCCCACGCCAAAGCCTCCATAGCGGTCGCGAAGGCGGTGAAGAAGGGCGCGCAGAACGTCAAGGAGTCCATTCAGGAGGATGTTGCCGGTTCCGGCAACGCCGGTATCCGCAAGGTGCAGGTCGGCTACGAGCTGGGCGGCACCGGCACCACTGTATACGCGGACGTGAGCCCGTGCGACGGCGGGGCCTCCGACTTGGCCAACATCGCGTTCTTCGGCACCGCGAAAGGCGGCGGAACCCATGACTTCTATGAACATGCGGAGACGGAGCTTCCCACGCTCGCCGAATACGTGGGCGACGCCGCCGACGACATGCTGATAGGAGCCATCGGATTATGAGCGTCATGGACCTGACCAATGCGGTTCTCGACCTGCTGCCCTCCATGCCGTCCGGCGTGAAGGTCTACCGGCAGGAGGAGCCGTTGGAGTCGGAGATGCCGCCGTGGATCATCGCGCGCGTCTCCACCGACCGTCATGTGGCGGCGGAGACGATGCGGTTTACCGCCCACTCCGCGCTGTTGGAGGTTCGTGCCGTCAGCACCACCGCCGACAGTGTGAACATCTGGTGCGACGACATGCTGATTCCCGCGTTGGCGAACCGCTCCCCAACCCGGCCGCCGGGCTACACGGTCGGCCAGCTCACCCTGTACGAGGATTCCGGCGCATATGCGGCCGGGCTGACCGCCGATGACACCGCGCGCCGCTACCAGGTGCGCGTC
>ERZ894214.776-NODE-776-length-12250-cov-6.3517_pt1 | contig 12250 bp, 5 predicted proteins | sample MGYA00380290_ERZ894214 | MGnify/ENA primary metagenome ERZ894214 (study PRJEB32331, sample SAMN06328421) | human gut metagenome | biome: human gut microbiome; feature: stool | host: Homo sapiens | collected 2014-09-19 ... | reverse complement strand
TGTACGGACGCTCAAAAACCGGCTGGCCGGCAGAGTTACCGATCCGCAGCTTGTTGTTCCCCGCGCCATTATCCGTCGTCGCTCCCGGTTCCTTGACCCACACCCCGATTTCATAGGTTCGCCCCTGAACAAACGGGATGTATTGCCCCGGAGACACGCTCCCCGGATCAACCTTCAGCGCCCGCGTCCCGCTGTGAGGAGCGGAAACCTCCACCACACTGGTCGCGGTTGACCGCCCGGTATAACCATCCAGCCCGCGTTCAAATGAGGGATTCACGACCAGGTTACCCGGTATCTGACCGCTGGCATCGATATCTGCCGCAACTTGCGAGAGACTGTTCGACAGATTCGTCAGCGAATTGCTCTGGCTCTCCAGCGTTTTACCCTGCTGCGTCACTTTCGTGTCGAGCGTGGCCAGCGCAGTCGCATCGGCTTTCTGCGCCAGCGCTTTATCGGTATTCGCCAGATTTCCGGTCAGTTTCGTGATGGCGCTGTTCGCAGCAGTCAGATCGTTGCCCAGCTGTGTGACGGTATTGGTCAAATCCTGCACCGCTGTCGCATCAGCCTTTTTGGCCACTGCGGCATTGGTGGTGGCCAGCCCGTTTTCCAGCTGGGTTGTCCGGTTGCCGGTCGAGGTCAGCAGATTACCCTGTTGCGTCACGGTGGTGGTCAGCGAGTCAACCGCCGCCGCCGTGGCATCCGCAGTATCCTGAACCTTTTGCGCCGCTGTCACATTTCGCATATGCCAGTCCGTAACGAACCATACGGTGCCATACGGGCTGTTCTGCGAGATCTGCAGGAACGGGCGGATATAACCCCTGTCTACCATCGCCTGCGTGACCTTGAAGCGCCAGGTGGTTCTCTGCCAGGTCGCGGAGGGGGATTTTCCGCCCCCCGCCATGAGTGGCGCACCGGTGCTCGTATCTGGCCGAACGGCGGTGCCAACATACAGATTAAAATTCGCCGTTCCGGCGCCGCAGGCAACCAGTGCGCTGATCTCAATCACATCGTTAAGCGTGGCCGGGAACGCGGCAAAGTTAGGATGGTGATCCCGGCTGGCAATTCGGGCCGCATAACCATACGGGCAGCCCGGCGGGACCTCCTCAGCCGTCGTGGCTACCACGCTGAACCCCATCTGGTCATACGCCGGGTCAAACGTCGGGTTGGGAATTAAATCCCCGCCTGATGCGTTTCCGGCCCGTACAGCGGATTTCAGCGAGGTAATGTTGGCGTTAGCAGCCGTCAGCCCGGATTCCGTCTTCTCCACTCGTCCGGTTAGCGAGTTCATCGCCGTCTGATCCGCTTTGCTGGCCACGTTCGCGTCTGTCTGCGTCAGCGCATTCCGGAGCTGGGTGATGTTCTGCGAATTGCTGACCACATCGTTGCCAATCTGGCTGACATTCGAGCTGAGCACGCCGGCTGCGTTTGCCAGCGCGGAAACCCCGAGACCGGAGTACATCTCGGCAACCTTGTCTGACAGCTTCAGGCCCAGGTTGATATACGCCTGGCCGGTCCACTGATTCACCAGAAACTCAACGGTGTTCCAGCCGGCTTTCAGTTCAAAACTGACGGTATTCCAGCTGGCGTTACCCCAGGCGACCTGAACCCCATTCACAAATATGGCGCCGGTATCATCAAAAACCCTGGCGCCGGGCGCCAGTGTGATGGTGGTATCTGCGGCCACTTTCACCTGGCAGGAATACAGCGCGATCAGATAGCTGCCGGCGGACGTAAAGTCCAGTTTGGCCGCGTCGGCCACCTCGTCCACGACCGTTGGCGCCACGGCGCGAATATCGCTGAATGACGGGACTGTCCCGGCGTTAGCCAGTTGCACAGGATAGAGTCGACGGGACCAGCGATTCGGCTGGCCATTGACCAGTTGATTCGACAGGCTGGTGATGCTGTCAGTATTGCTGCGAATATCCCGCCCGTTTTGCTCTACCTGCTGCGTCAAAGCGGTGACCGCAGTCGCCTCCGCTTTCTTCGCCAGTGCGGCATTTGTCGTGCCCAAATCGCTCGTCAGTTTCGTGATGGACTGACCCTGGCTGGTTATCCTGTCGCCCTGCCGGGTAACAACAGACTGCAGCCCGCTCAGTGCCTCATTCGTTCCAGCCAGGCCCGTTTCCGTCTGGCCAACCCGGTTAGTGAGCGATGTTAACGCGGCGCCCTGCGATGTCAGCGTGGCGCCCTGTTGCTCCACTTTCTGCGTCAGGGACGTCAGCGCGGCCGCATCGGCTTTTTTCCCGAGGCTGGTTTCCAGGCCACCGATACGGCTCGCCTGCGCGCTCTGCTCTGTCGTCAGAGAACTCAGTTCACCAGAAACAGCAGCTTTGTTGTCGTTAAACTGCGTCTGCAGGGACTCTCTGGCCTTAACTTCCGCCGAGATGGCGGTAACGCGCGCGGTTTTTTCCTGGTACAGCAGCCCGGAGGTGACTTTATCCAGATCGCTGCCCTCATAGGAGCCACGCATCTGCGCCGCCAGCGTGCTGCGTGCCTGCGCTTCGGCAGTCAGCGCGTTACTCAGCGTACTGCGCACATCCTGCAGAGCCGCCGTACTGGCGCCGGGTGCTGGCCGGCCAACGGCGATCCAGTCGAATTCGATAAAGTTGCTGGCATCCTGCTGGTTCGTCAGGTCCAGGCGAATACGATCAATGTTCCCTGTCCACGGAATATCACGCACCGTCAGGGTTGCCACCCCATCGGCATATTCCGGCTCAGCAACAATGTATCGCTTCGTGTTATTGAAGTTTTCGCCGGCAGACACCCAGCGGATCTCACCCGCCCAGACGGGTTTGCCGGTTTTACGAAAGCGCAGCATGATGAAACGGTACGCCGCACCATCGACAGCCAGCCCGCCAGGAGAGGTAATGTACGGATCGGTGGCGCTGTCCGCCGGGCGTAACCAGCCATCCTGTGACACACCCGGTACGCCGGCGCTGCCGGTCCAGCCCTCGGTCGTCTGATTGTTGAAATGCCAGATAACCTGCGAATCGAACTGGATATTAGCGCCGGCAGCGAGGCTGGACATTTCCCGCGCCAGATTTTCATCGGCGGTCTTCATCACCTGAGTCAGGCTCTCGATACTCGCCTCAATCCCCTGCGTTGCCGCCAGCAGTTCATCAGCGGCCTGTGCCGCCTTCGCGTTAACATCGGCGATACGATCCGCGGTCTCCTGCTTCACCGCACTGGTCAGCGTGGTGTTGACCTGAGACAGCGACTGCTTCAGGCCATTTTCGGCAGTCTTTATCTGCGCATTCAATGCGGCATCGCCGTCGGCCAGCGTTTTGCTGACCCTGGCAATCTCCAGGTCGATGGTGGCGTTGATTTCCGCAGCCGTATCGGTGACTGACTGTCTTACCTGGGTGATGCTGTCGGTCAGCGACTTGTTCACAGTTGCGATCTGCTTGTTCGCATCTGCGACGGCGGATTTTGCCTCCTGAACGCCTTTGTTTGCCTGAGCCAGACCAGAATCGAGAGCCTCATTGACCGAGGTGATTTCATCCGTGATGGTTTTATTCACGGCGGAGATCTTCCCGTCAACATCAGCCGTGATGCTTTTCGCCGATGCATCAATATTCTGGCTGACCTGCTTCGCCTGGTCTTCGGCTTCCTTACGCAGAGCTTCAGCGGTCTGCTCCAGTTCCTGCTGCGTATTGCGGATACCTTCCTGTGTTTCGCTAATGGTGCGCTGCGTTTCCTCCCAGGCAGCCGTATCCTTGATCGCGTCGGTCAGGTTTTCGTAGTAGTCATCAAAGTTATCGCTGGCCATCCCCTGGACCCAGCCGGTCCACGGGCTTTCATTGCCAAGACGATCCACAAGGCGCGCCCGGTACCAGAATTCGGCGCCCATACTGAGGCCCATCTGCTGATAGCTTTTCCCCGGATAGGCCACGTCTGATAACGGCATTGGCGCACTGCCGTCCTGGTTTTTGCTGTACTGCAGTTCCGTGCGCAGCGTATCCCCGGAGCCGGTCGGGAACTCCCAGCTAACCTGGACCCCATGAACCAGCGAACGGGTTGCCAGCGCCAGCGGTGCCAGCGGCTCGCCGACCTTGCCGGTCAGGGTTTTCTCTTCGGAATACGCCCAGCCGCTCGAGATCTCCGCCGCATTGATCGCGCGGACGCGAACCAGGTAACGACCGGCATAAATGCCGCTGACCTCAAACGAGGTGGTCGAGCTGCGCGGCACATTAATCCAGTTCCCGTCGTTACGGCGCCACTGTGCCTCGTAGGCAATAGCGCCGCTGACCGCTGACCAGTTAACCTGCATCGTTTCGACGCTGATCCCCTGATTCACGACCGAGCGGGATGTGATGACAATATCGTCAGGAGGTGACTGGTTGCCCGCCGGCAATACGCTAACCGGGCGCTGGTCGATAATAGCGCCGGTATCGATGCGGGGGAATTTATCCGGGTCATGTGCCACGCCGGTGATCGTGAGGGTGGCATCGCTGTTCTCTTTTACCCCTGTAACCCGGTACTGCTGCAGGAAGAGGTCATCGGATTCAATGGCCCAGACGCATTCCCGTTCTGGTGTCTCACTGTACGCCGTTGTGACCGTAATCTGCCGGCGTCCGTTAACAGCCTGAATTGTCCGGCTCTGTGAGATACCGGATGGCAGGTTTAGCTGGAGGCGGTCGCCAGGTTTGGCATCCACATCACGATCCAGCGTAATCACCCGGCCATTCACCGCGCTGATTCGCCCGCCGTTGACCCGTCCGGCCAGCAACTCATCCGCCAGGGCAATAATATAACCGGGTTGAGGAATGCGACCGTCCAGCCCGACATCAATTTCGACCATGCGGTCCTTATTGTTGGTCAGTATGCCCCACAGCCCCTTACGGTGGGCTTCGCTCTGGCGCGTACAGCCAATCGCCGTCATTTCGAGCTGGTTAAAACTGTAGCGGGAAACCAGTTCCGGGATAAATGCCGGCTCCATTGCATCAGCATAAGCATTATCCGGATCAGACCAGGAAACCAGGGCGTTGGTGTACCGAACCTGGCTGCTGCTGCTCGAATAACGGGGTTTGCCGATAATATTGGCGCGCGTATAGGTAAAATCGACATCACGCGGCATATCAGCCTGCACAACAATCTGCTCACCGTTCCAGCAGGTCATGCCCCGGAAAATGGCGGCAAAGTCTCGCAGCACGGTGTAAGCATCGTTGCGTTCCTGAACATAGACGTTACAGGTATAGCGCGGCTCCATGCCGTCACCACCGCGCCCGTCAGGAACCAGCTGATCGCAGTACTGTGCAATCTGGTACAACGTCCATTTCGAAATATTGGCGCTGCTCAGACGATTACCGAGACCAAAACGGTCAGCTATAACAATGTCGTAATAGATCCAGGCCGGGTTATCCGTCCAGGCCCATTTAAACCCGCCGGTCCAGACGCCGGTATATTCGCGGGTTTCCGGATTGTAGTTATCCGGCACACGAATCACGCGCCCACGCGGCTCACAGGAAATTTGCGGAATGGAGCCATTAAACTGGCTGGAGTCGAACTCGATATAAAGCAGCGCGGTGTTGGGATAACGCAGCTTCGCGTCAATCACTTCGGTATAGCTCTGCAGCGTCATCACGTCGCCAACTTTGACACTGTTTGCATCCGGAGAGATTTTACGCAGGCGTAGCGTCCAGGTACTGCCGGCCTGGGGCAGATCAATACGATGGCTCCGCTCATAACCGGAGGTGGTTTTACCCGTGACAGCGGTTTCCAGCACCGTCTGCCAGGCGCCGCCGTCGGTCTGCAGGTCAATCGCATACTTGACGGTATTGCCCACCACGTCGCCGTCATCTTCCTGTTTCATCAGGGACGGCCATTTCAGGCGGACACGAACGGCAGAAAGCTGGGTATTAGTAAAGGTATGGGTCCAGGCTGTCTTGCTGGAAACTTCCGATCCCACACTGATTTCATTTTCAGTACCGGGAATACCCTGAATATAAGTCTGAGCCTGCGTGCCGGGGCGAAATTCCCAGGACACGCCACTGAAGTTTTGCGAACCATCAGCATTTTCAAGCGGGGTGCCATCAAGATAAATATCTTTCCCGGTTAAACCACCTGCAAATTCACCCTCACCTAATGCGAGCAGAATTTTGGCTTTCGCAACGGACTGTAAATCATCCGGCTGTTCCGTCGGTGTACGCTGCTTTGAGCCGCCACCCTTGCGCCCTTTAATTATGTTATTTGCCATATTACGCCCATAAAAAAAGCCACCGCAAGGTGGCCTGAATTGGATGGTTTACTGAATAAAACTTATTGCTGGTCTTCTACGTAAATACCGGCAGATATAATGGCTCCGCCAATTCGGCGTTTGCCATAAAGCAAAGGGACCGGGTATCCCTGAGAGGCAGTATTCGTCACGCCCCCAAAGGCGTAGGACGCTTTATTGTCAGCGGATTCTTTTCGGGCCAGGCCTGCTGGCTGTGGGGAGAGCATCTGAACAACGCCGCCGAGCATCATGGCACCGCCAGCCAGCCCAATATTCCACGCAGTACCTGAGGCTAAAACACCGGCGCCGGCAGGTCCAAGCATAACGGCAGCAGCTATGATTACTGCGCCAAGGATAGTCTGCAATACTCCCGCTTTTTTGCTACCAATGACTACAGGGACAATGCGAATTACTTCCCCGTTTATGGGGAATCCTAAGTCATCTAGACCTATATTTTTTTCATCCTTAAATACCGCATAGGTTAATCCGCGTTCTTCACTGGATATCATGAATTTTTCAAAACCCGGTATCGTATTTGCTAACGCTATACCTGCTTCATGCGTAGTAGAAATCAATCGATGATGAACTTTTCCAAACATTTTTCCCAAGGTGCCAGAAAGCTCAATCCTTGTCATTGTTTCTTTCATATATAACCCAAAAATGAAGGCCTGAATATAATCAGGCCTATAATTTTTAAAGATGCACTTCTTTAATTAATTCCTTTCCATTCCTTAAAATGGTGACTTTCACGTTATCCCCTAAGTGATATTTTTCCATCGCCGAAGTCAAGTCGTACTGGCTTCGCACCGCATCATTCCCTACCGCTGTGACAATATCATCATCACGTAAACCTGCTTTATAAGCAGGACCGCCATTAGTAACACCTTTTATTAACATCCCTGCAGAATAAGACGTGTTTTGTACCTCATTCCCCTTGGTGTCAGACATTCTTGCCATAAAACCCATTCTGACTGGTGCAAATTTCTCAATATAATCATTAATATATTTATTGAAATTAATAGCAGCCTGATATACATCAGGAACGCATCCAAACATATTTGAGCATGATATACGTACGTTTATTGAGCTAGCACCTGTAGGCAAAGGATTTTTGGTTACTTGGCATGCAATTGATGCACTATTAGCAGGGGAATTGTATGTTTCTATATAATCACTACTATAGTTCTGGATTTTCATTCCACAATTCTGATTCACCCACTGTCTTGCTGCAGCCCAAGCCGCATCGCATTGTTTTTGGGATGAACAGTATGGCGTGGTTCTATCAATTTCAGCTTGCTGCTTTTGTCTTTCTGAGTTTGATACACATCCTGCTAGTGCCAATGTGGCTAAAAAAATACCTACTTTCTTCATATCCATATTCCCATGAGTAAAGGAAGTTAGATGGTACCAAAGAGAAGTGATATATAAAGCCTAAGTTAATGTTTTGTATCGAACAATCTTCATTGTCCTTTCCATCCAGTACCCACCATACGGCACGCGCTTGCTGAGATGGCCATACAGATGATGCAGCAGCAGGTTCCCTTCCAGCAGAATCCCGGCGTGGTTCCACTTATCCGCCTGCACCTGCATGATCACCATGTCACCCGGTTGCGGTGGACCATCAAACTCACGGAACCCGCATTCATACCAGCAGTCCTGATAAAAATTGTCCGGATACTCCTTTTCCCACCACGGATAGTCGACGCGGTAATCGTGCAGCTCGATGCCGTGGGTTTGCCGAAAATAGCTCATCACCAGACCCCAGCAATCGTAGTGGCCCAGCACGAATGGTCGCTCGAGGAGCGGCAACTCACCACGCGGGTGAATGGTACGGAGATCGCCTTCTGGCCAGCTGATAATATGCCAGGGGAGAAGGGTTGCGTCGCATTGCGCTTTATCCAGTTCGCTCGGCTGGGTGGTGGCATCAGGATGGCTGTGAACAATACCGGTGATCGTTCCCCATTCCTCAACCTCCGCATAATCCTCCGGCGCCAGCACAAAATTATCTTTCGACTCTGTGGCCAGGTTCCGGCAGGGAAAATAACGCTCCGCTCGGCCCTTCTGGGCGACGAGGCCGCAGGCCTCGCGCGGATATTCTGCGGCCGCATGTTCCTGGATGGCCTTAATCGTTTTCTGACGCATATCAGCTCCTGATTAATGAAGTGCCGGGGAACCCGCCAAACGGCAGTTCACTATTCTCACCATGACGTAATTTGCAGGCCGTGAGCGTTCCATTGCAGACATCCTGCGACGGGTCATCAACTGGCTGATTGTTCCTGTCAAAATACCGGGTGCCGGCATAGTCGCACCCGTTACCACTGCGGTATTGATTGCGGATGCACCAGGTGCAAATCGCATGCAGCTGGCGAGTGGGGATCATCATCCCCTGCAGGGCAAACGGGCTGGAGAGAGTAAATTCCACCTTCTCATCGTCTTCATAATGCTTTACGTCAATGAAGAAAAGGCGCCGTTTCTCCTGCGTCGGATCGGCTGAGGCATTCCCGTCCGGGAAGTTCTTCGCATCGAGATACTGTTTTTGTGTGTCGTGGATGACAACCCGCGCCAGAGCCAGATCATCGTAATGAAGACAGAGCGCGGATATCTTTCCGTCGATGTTCCCTACCCGCAGCGTTGGCTGCGCGTCGCTGCCAGTGGTGGATGACTCGATCCCTTCGATTTCACATGGCCAGGCTTTATACTCCCGCCCCTGCCACCAGATGCTTTTCGCCGGCAGCTTATCCAGGTCGCCGCCAGCGGCGAGAATTTCGGCTGCAGTATGGGGAACGTTATAGCCGTGGAAATACAAAACCTCGTCCAGGCCAAACGCCTGGCCATCGATCTCCAGGAGACGAACCTCATCGCCTGGCTCTAACTTCTGATAATTCGCGTTAAGGCTCATGGTTTAAATGCCTGAATAAAAGTGGCTGAAAGTGAGTAATTTCCGCCGCCCAGCGGCACCGGTTTGTATTGTTCGCAGCGGTAAAGCCCCACCTCTTCCAGAGGCGGGGTCCACTGAAACGCGCGGGTGCCGGCATGACGGTCGAGGAACTGCTTAATCGGACGGATATAGTCCTCCGTACCGACAAAACTCAGCTCCCAATCCTGTGATCGGGTGTTAATACCATCGCCGGATACCTGCGCATACCCGTCACCGAACTGCGCCTTCCGGACACGAAAGTTAACGGTCTGCTGGGGATTAACCCGCGGACTCCAGGTGAATATCTCAATAGCCATCAACGTTGCCCTTTAACTGCATTCCAGACCATCCCCCCAGGGCGCATATCCTGCGCCATCAGCTCCCTGTATTTTTTCTCCACAAACGAGCCAATCTGCTGGCCAAATTGCTCAAAACCAGACGGCGCCTGCGTTGAGGTGTTTCCGCCTTCAATCGTGATATAGACTTTTGGCCCTTCCGACGCGCCGGCGTTCTGACCACCACCCACCGCGCGTACACCCAGCGAACCATCGCCGGCACGTGTTAGCGGCATGATGGCCTCCGGCCCGGCCTCGCCAAATACGCCGGCCCCTTTTGCGAAAGCGAAGAACTGCGGAGAATCGTAGACCTGGTTGCTGTAGGCACTTAATGAAGGAGAATCGAAGACACCGCCTTTGGCATAACCCGGTATTTGAAAGTTAAAGTTATTACCTGCATTCTGAATCGCAGTACCTGTGCCGACATCAGCCGCTCCAGAAACACCACCTGCAATGCTCACTCCAGCTCCCACCACGCCCATAATGGTTTGCATGACGGAACTGGTGACCAGCGCCTGAGCGGCCATATCAACGAGGTTTTTTATGATCGACTGCGTGAGCGAGGAAAACAGATCAGCCATGTTCTCCTTAAAGCTTCTCGTCCGCGTCAGCATGCTCGTCAGGAAGTTGCTCGAGCGTTCATGGGCCGTTTCAAATAACCCGACGGCCAGGCTCTGGAATTCGCCCTGTGATCGATATAACTCCAGCGACGTCTGATATTGCGAATCTGCAGAATCCTTCGTCGCCTTCTTCATCAGCATTTCGTACTGTTCTTTGCTGATCGCGCTGCTCTGATAGTACGACATCAGCAAAGCCTGCCGCTGCGTTAACTGATTGCGGAGTGCTACCAGTGGATCAACCTCACCGGCGATATCCAGTTTAGGTGCCGCGATTTCGTCAGCCTTTGCCTGCAGCAGCTCTTTCGCGGTATCTCTGGCCAGCGTTATTCGTGCGGCCTGGTACTCTTTTTCATCAAGAAGGCGGGCTTTGAAAAGCTCAGCCAGGTCCCGGCTGGCTTCCTGCTCTTTTCGCAGAGTTTCCTGGGCGGGGGAATATTGCGCGGCCAGATCCAGTCGCTGTTTCTGGTAATTCTCTGCATTCATTAACAGCACGCGCTGCAGGTCAGCATCACTGGCGCCATTTTTCTTCGCCGCTTCCTGCAGCTCCCTGTTGCTGTCCTTTTCCTGCAGGTTAATTCTGGCCAGGCTGGATGCATGGACTTCTTCTATTTGCTGCCGCAGCGTTTTGAACTGGTCGACCTGGGACTTACTGCCTTTCCCCGTGCCGGTACCGCCATCGCCGCCCCAGGGATTTCCCTCTCCGGTCTCTTTGGGGGGCGTGCTTAACGCCCCTTTCAGATCGTCCGTAAGGGAGGTTATTTTTCCCGATAACCCCAATTGAGCCAGTGTTTTTGCATCACTGACACGCTTAATGTTTTCCTCGGTTTTACGGAGTCCCTCGGTAACGCTTTCGAGATCCGCCCGCGCCCGTGCCTGGCCTTTTGTCACCCCTTCCAGCTGGCCGAAGGGGTCAAACCCTTTCAGGCTGTCGATACGACTGTCGGCATCCTGAATCTCTTTCATCAGCTGGTTACGCTGCACGACCAGGTTTTCGTACTTATCCTCCAGGTCGAACTGCTTCACATTTAGCTGGTTAAGCGAGAGGCGCATCAGCGCTTCACTGGTTTCGACTACGGCATCTTTTAAATCAATGGCTGATTGCCGGGCTTCTTTTGCCTGTTGATGGAAATACAGTAACGCAGATCCAGCCAGCGTCGCCGCGCCAACCGGACCACCAACAAAAGCCAGGGCGCCTCTTGCCAGGCCCACCGCAACGGAGACCGCGCGGGCCGATATCGACAATTGCCGGTTTGCCGCTGCCAGTTTCAGTTTCGCCTGGCTGGCCAGGTTCGTTTGCTCAGTTTCCTGTCGGATGAGGCGGGTAAACTCATCCTGGTAACTGATATTCATCCCGTACTGCTTAGCCGTCCGCTCCATCTGCCGGTAGTGGCCAAACTCAGCGTCATTCTGTTTCAGGATGGCCGCTGTCGAATCCAGCGTTTTGCGGGCAATATCCGCATCAGCCTGCGCCCGCGCTTTTACCGCCGCCTGGCTTTCCCGCCAGGCCGCGATATTCTCCCGCAGCCCTGCAGTCAGTTTCGTGGATAACACGGGAATCAGGCTGTAAAGCGCCACGCTGGAGACGGTGTTGAAATTGTCTGCCAGGCTGTTCAGTGCCTCCGTGGCAACCTGAATCCCGCTGCGGAGTGGCCCGTTACTGCTCTGGCCGATCTTGATGACCATCCCTTCAAACGCACTGCTCAGACCAAGCAAATCGCCGTTCAGGTTGTTAACCCTGATGGATGCCTGCTCATGCGCCGTTTTGGTACCGGTCAGGGAAGCGGTCAGCTCATCAAGCCTTGAACGGCTCTGGACCAGGATAGACGCCGCATTCAGGTTCTCCACGCCAAACAGTTTTACGGCCTGGGCCGTGGAGAGATTTTTCCCGGAAAGATTGGTCAGCGCCTGGCTGAGACCAACCACGGACGGCTTGAGGCTCTTGTCCGTGCCCTTTTCCAGATTCAGGATAACGTTACGCAGTGCCGTACCGGCTTCACCGCCTTTAATTTCACGCTCTGCCAGCACCTGAATCGCGGCATTCAGCTGCTCAAAACCAACACCGGCCTGCGCGGCTGCGACGCCACCATTTTTAATGGCAGCCGCCGTATCCACAATCTCCGACGACCCGTACTTCGCGCCGGCAGCCAGCACGTTGATATAACGA
>ERZ894214.775-NODE-775-length-12253-cov-7.40662_pt1 | contig 12253 bp, 8 predicted proteins | sample MGYA00380290_ERZ894214 | MGnify/ENA primary metagenome ERZ894214 (study PRJEB32331, sample SAMN06328421) | human gut metagenome | biome: human gut microbiome; feature: stool | host: Homo sapiens | collected 2014-09-19 ... | reverse complement strand
TGCCGGTAACGGCCGCCTGCCCGTTTGCTTCCAGCTGGCGGAAAAAGTCCTTGCCGCGGGCGGTGCAGAAATACAGCCTGCCCTCTTCCACCAGCATCACGTCAATGATACGGACCTGCGGCAGACCGTTTTCATCCACCGTGGCAAAGGCCACATCCTTGATCTGCCGCAGGATTTGCAGGCAATCTTGTGCGTTCATAGTATCCTCCTAAATTCTCGGCCGATGCACGCGGCCGTCACCTATGGTTTTCTGTACGCCTCGGGCATAACGGATCTCCGGGTACCCGAACCCGATCAGCATGCCGATGTAATGATCCTCTGGGATCTCCAGCAGGGCCTTGATCTCCGGCATCTGCTCGAGCGCGCCCAGCGGGAAGGTCATCATCACCGCGCCCAGCCCGCGCGAGGCACAGAGCAGTTCAAAGTACGTTCCGGCGATCAGCACATCCTGCACCGGCTCGCCGCGCCCGGGCGGCGGCAGGCTGTCCTCCGGCCTGTGCCCGAAGATGGAGACCGCGCCCGCAGGACACACCGCAAGGCAGTGCTCGCACTGCCAGCACCCGTTCCAGCCGTATTCCTCAAACGGCGCCATCCGGACGGTTTTCGTCCCGTCCAGCGAAAGCACCCCGCCCGGGCACACCTTGACGCACAGCCCGCAGCCCGTGCATTTGTCCCGATCGACTGTAAATCCCGTCTCCTGCATTTTGTGGGCCTCCCTTCTGTCCGTATCCATTGTATGCGGCATTTCGCTCCCGCACAAGTACGCACTTTTATGTGCCTCGGTCACCTTCTGGTAACCAATCCGTCTTTTTCTTCTGCCGGCACGCAGTCTGCTCCTGGGCAAAACAAAAGACGTGAGGCAAAATTTTATGCCTCACGTCTGTTTTGTTACAGCAGTGCCGCTCTCTGCGCAGCGGGATCACCGGCTGTCCGAACAGGGATTCAGCACACCGCGCGCAGTCAGCCATCCGGCGTCACTTCTGGATATCGCTCTCAAAATGGTCGATATCGTCCACCTTGCCGATGACCGTGATGATATCGCCCGCCTGAAACTGATACTGCGGCGAGAAGTCCACCATCGTCTGATGGCTGCGTTCGATCGCGATGATGTTGACCTTGTATTTGCGGCGGACGTCAAGCTCCTGAATGGCGGAGCCGACCAGCGGCCCGTCGATGGTGAACCGCCTGATCTCGACATGGCTGCCGAGCGTGATATAGTCCAGCAGGTTGTTGGAGATCATGCGGTGGGCGGTGTACATCGCCATATCCGCCTCCGGATAGACCACCGTTGCGCCCAGATGCCGGAGCACCTCGCCGTGCTCGGGGCTGTTCGCCTTGGAAATCACGTGCGGGATCTCCATTTTGATCACCATCATGGTCGTGAGGATGCTCACGTCCACCTGCTCGCCGATGCAGATCGCAACCGTCCCGCAGTTCTGGATACCGGTCTCCTCGAGCGTGTCCTCGCTGAGCGCCTCAATGACAAAGGCGAAATCCGTATACTTGCGCACGGCCTTGACCTTCTGCTCATCCTTGTCGACCGCGATGACCTCCTGACCGGCCTCGGCCAGAGTCCTGACCAGCGCGGTACCAAAGCGGCCCAGGCCGATCACACCGAAAGATGTAGAGAAATTCTGCTTTTTCATAGCGGTTACCTCATCCTATCATAATCTGTTCTTCTGTATAATGCGCGCTCGGGTCCGGGCGGTTGATCCAGATCGAGAGCAGCGTAAACGCACCCAGCCTGCCGGTATACATGGTCAGGATAATGACCAGCTTGCTCAGCACGCCCAGGTCCGGGGTAATGCCGGTCGAAAGGCCGACCGTGCCGAAGGCGGAGACCACCTCGAACAGCAGCTGGATAAACTCGTATTCCGGCTCGAGGATGCAGAGCAGGAAGGTGCCGATGCACACCACCAGCATGGACAGCAGCGCGATCACCGAGGACTTGCGCAGCACCTCCCCCGGCAGGGTGCGGTGGAACGCGCCCGCCCGGCGCTTGGAAACCACCGTGCGCACCTCCTGCATGAGGGCGAAAAAGGTCGTGGTTTTGATGCCGCCGCCGGTCGATCCGGGCGACGCGCCGATGAACATCAGGATGATCAGCACAAACAGGCCGGCATCGGTAAACGACCCGATCGGGTAGGTGGAGAATCCCGCCGTACGCGCGGATACGCTGTGGAAGAACGCGCCGAGCCAGCTGATATCCTCGGTTGCCTTGAGCAGCAGCGTGCCCAGCAACAGCAGCAGGACGGTTGTGGTAAGTACGACCTTGGAATGCAGCGTCAGCTTGCGGAACGAGCGGCAGCGGCTGAGATCCAGTATGACGAGGAATCCCAGACCGCCGAAGATGATCAGGCCGCAGGTCGTCAGGTTGAGCAGGATATCTGTCTGATACGGGATCAGGTTGCGCATGCCGCCCAGAATGTCAAATCCGGAGTTGTTGAACGCCGCGACCGAGTGGAAAATACTGATCCACAGCGCCTGGCCGGCCGGATAATCCTGTGCAAACGAGATAAAGCTGAGCACCACGCCCGCGCCCTCAAAACAAAGCGTCATAAGCAGGACGGCTTTGATCAGCCGCACCATGCCCTTGAAGCCGTCCACGTTGAGCGCTTCCTTGACCAGCAGGCGGCTTTTGATGCTGACGCGGCCGCCGGCGGCGAGGATCAGCCCGACGCCGACCGAGGTGACGCCCAGCCCGCCGACCTGAATCAATCCGGCGACCACGGCCTGCCCGAAAAACGTGAAATGATCCGCCGTGTCGATCGCGATCAGACCGGTGACGCAGACCGCGCTGGTCGAAGTGAACAAGGCGTCGATAAAACTGACCTCCGCGCCCGGCCGGACCGAGACCGGCAGCAGGAGCAGCCCAGCGCCGAGCAGGATCACGAGTGCAAAACCCAAGGCGATCAGCCTGCCGGGCGGCTGCCGCTTGAAAAAGCGATCCAAGTGTGACATGATGATACGGAAAACAGGCGATGAACGCCGGTTTCCAACCTCCTTTGTGCGTCTCCGCCGGATGGCGGATATACTGATATCTGCGGCAGTGCCGCCGCTTCTATAAACAGCATATACCATAACACCGAAGCGCCGGACAGTCAATATGAATCCAACCAAAAATGCGCTAATAAAGCGTTAATAAACGCCGGTTTATGGTAAATTTATTATAAAATCGCTGAAATCGGGATTGCAGCACCCAAGTGTCTGCTTCTGCGGACAGCATCGGGCCCGTCATGGCCGGGCCTGCCTATTTTCACCAAACAATACTTTTTTAAAGCTCCAAATTGCGTAACTCTTTTTTCAAAGAATACATTGTATCGCCCAATGGAGAATGATATAATAATTTTTGATTTCATTTGCATCGACAACCTGTAAATATGACAAAGGAGGATACAGCGTTGCAACTTGATCTGATCGAAATATTGAAAGTCATTTTCCTCGGTATCGTGGAGGGCATTACGGAGTGGCTGCCCATCAGCAGCACGGGCCATATGCTGCTCGTGGATGAATTCATCACGCTGCAAATGAGCGATGCGTTCAAGGAAATGTTCTTTGTGGTCATCCAGCTGGGCGCCATTCTGGCGGTCGTCGTCCTGTTTTGGGGCAAGATGTTCCCGTTCCAGTTCCGGGATAAGACAAAGCCTGTGGTTGAAATGGATAAGATTTCGCTCTGGCTCAAGGTCGTGGTCGCCTGCATCCCCGGTGCAGTCGTTACCCTGCTGTTTGATGATTATATTGAAGCGCATCTGCATACGCCGGCTGTGATCGCAGCTGCGCTGATCATTTACGGTATTGCTTTTATCGTCATCGAGAACTGGAACAAACGGCGCACGCCTTCGGTTGCCACGCTGCAGGATATTACTTACCGGACGGCGCTGCTGATCGGCCTGTTTCAGGTACTGTCCATCATCCCGGGCACATCCCGCTCGGGCGCGACCATTGTCGGCGCCCTGCTGATCGGGGTATCGCGCGTTGCAGCGGCGGAATTTACGTTCTTCCTCGCGGTGCCGGTCATGTTCGGCCTGAGCGCGATCAAGATCCTGAAATTCGGTTTTTCGTTTACCGGCGAAGAGCTGCTGGTGCTGGGGATCGGCACGGTGGTGGCGTTTGCCGTATCCGTTCTGGTCATCAAGTTCCTGATGGGATACATCAAAAAGCACGACTTTAAGGTGTTTGGCTGGTACCGCATCGCGCTGGGCCTGCTGGTGATCCTGCTCATGGTCCTGTAAGACCAAACACGCGCGGACGGGCGGCGTCAAAGCGTCCCCAACCCCCGTTTCCGGCTTTTGAGGGCAAAATCAAAAGACCTGAGGTAAATCACTTTACCTCAGGTCTTTTTTCAGCGGTATTATACGATTTACTTGGAGCGAACGCACAGGGACAGCATCAGGCATATCTCATTGTCCCGGTCCGTGCTCCGTTTTCCGCTGCGCCGCCGGATCACATTTCAGCATCCCGATAAAGGAATGTGACGATCTGCGCACGGGTGCAGTCGGATTCCGGGCTGAAGGTGGTTCCGCTTGTGCCGCTCGTGATATCCTGCGCCACAGCCCATCTTACTGCGGGCGCATAATACGAATCAGGCTGCACATCCGAAAAGCTCCCCCCGCTCACGGACGGAGAGCCGGCCTGACGGTACAGGAAGGTCACGATCTGTGCTCTGCTGCACGATTCATCCGGTGAAAACACCGCATCGCCGGTTCCCGATGTGATGCCGTTTTCCACTGCCCACAAAACTGCATCATGGTAGTATGCATCCGCACCCACATCCCGGAACGGATTGCGGTCGTCTGACGGTGCAGGCGCCCCGGCCGCACGCCAGAGGAAGGTGACGGCCTGTGCCCGCGTGCAGGTATCGTCCGGGCCGAATGTCAAGTCGCTTGTTCCGGTCGTGATCTCCTGATCCACGGCCCATTGGACGGCATCGTAATAATAGGCGTCCGCCGAAATATCGGTAAAGCCCTCCGGCTGAATGTAGATGCCCGCCGGGCGCTCAAAACTTTTGTAAAACGCCATCGCTTCGATGACCAGCTCGGCTGCATCCGAGCCGCTGTAGAGCAGGTCGATCAGGTGTCCGGTCGGTATGATATTCATGACAGCCGACTCTGTCAGAGAGGCAATGCCGGCAGCAGATGCGATCTTGCGGGTGATCGTTTCCATCAGGTCAAAGCCGGATCGCGTCAGGGCGTCAAAGAAGGACTGCATGCCGTCCCGGAAACCGGTGGCACTCCAGTTTCCATTCATCAGCTCGTTTTTGGCAGCATCCTGTATTGCGCTTACCATTGCAGATTTCAGATAGTCCTTGCCGAGGGCGTCCTCCAGCACCTGCTCGGCGATCCATTTGCTGTCCAGCGTCTTTCCAATGTCGAGCGCCAGTTCGCCATACGCAGAAATAAAGTCCACCATGATCCCGGTTGCGTTCGCAATCAGCGGGACAACCGACTGCGCATTATTGGAAATTTCAAGATATCCGCCTTTCGGCACCTCGATAGAGATGTCTGTCTTTTTCGATATGCTCTCGCCGGAATAGTATCTTTCGTTATCCAGCAGGTAGAACAGATCTCCTGTCTGTTTGATCAGGCTGCTGACCGAGTCGACAAAGCTGCTGTCCATTGACTTGAATTTGTCAGCCACAGCATAGTCATATACGTTGCCGTCCTTGTCATATGCGGTGACCGCCGCATACAGATCCAGCGTGTTGTAGATCGTCATATTGACATCATAGTCGCCATCCGCACGTTCCGTATACCGGAACCCATCGATTACCAGACCGCTGAAATCATAAAAATTCGTTGTTTTCCCATCTTCGATTGTCATTTCCGGCACCGAATCAAAGGTGTATACCATTTCAGAATCCACAACATGAAGCTCCAGAGTCCCGCTCGCCCCGACCCGCGGGTCGGTTATCGTAACGGTAACCGACCCGGGCTGCAGCGCCTCCAGCCGATAGTGCTGCCCCAGCGTATCGCTCCATCCGTCCGCTGTGATCCTTACCACGCTGCTGTCGCTGACAGAAATGTCATAAGAGCTTTCAGATGAATCCGGATACAGGGTATCGTTTGCAAATAAGCCGGCATACATTTCCGCCGACGAACCGCTTGCCATGCAGTTTGATGCCGTATCCAGATAAAAGCGGAATTTCGCATCCTCTGCCGCTTCGGATTCCCATTCGCAGATGAAGCTGTTGTATTCGCGGTTTGCGTGTCCATCGTTCCAGCTTCCGTTGGCGTTGATGAAAACATAGTCCTCGTCGCCCTGATTATTGGGCTCTCCGCCATCCCAGTTGGCATAGGCGAAAGGCTCTCCGGTCACCCATTCCCACGTGCCTTCGGATGCCGCATCGTTTAAGCCGATCATTGCCACGCCGTATTTTTCGACAAGGCTGGTGTACACAAACTCCTGCTCCGCCTGCGAAGTGATGGTAACCAGATGTCCGCCGATGTCCTCGCAATACGCCTGCGCATCCTGCCATGTCATTTCCTCATGGATAAACTGATACCGATGGCCGTTCCACGAGACGATCTCTTCCTCCACCGACGGACCGGAATAGGTAAGGATATTCCGGATCAGCTCACCGGTCGAGGCATCCACTGCGGCGCCGGCTACCGTTTCTCCCTGATAGGTAATGGTGATTTGTACCAGCCACCGCTCACCGGCCTCCCAATAATAGGGCTCGCTCTGCGTGATCTCCGCGTCCAGACTTTCCGGCACTTTGAGGGAACTGCTGATCCCCTCCAGTTCAGACTGCGTAAAGCTGCTCTGCGCATCGTTCCCTTCCAGCGGAACGGCCGCCGCATTTGCCGTGACCGGTGCCAGCATGCAGCACACCAGCAGCACACTCATCAGCCGTTTGATCCTTTTCACAACACATCCCCCTTTTCAAGGTATACCAAAATTATACTTTGTACACTTTTGTTTTTCAATATTTTGCACAAATATTCGGCCGCAAAATCTCATACAGAGCTACATAATCCTCCCTCGAATTCTGGCAGGTTCTAGCAGTAGGATCAATGACGGCATATGAAGATTTAGACTTCAGCGGCTTCAGAATGAACATGCAGTTACTGATGAGATAATCCCAAACCATGTGCCAATCTCCAGAGTGGTGCAGAATCGTGCAGATCTGTGCATTTATTGGTAAATGTTATCCCCCCTCCAATTCCCCACCATTTCTCCCTCGAATCCAGGCAGGAGCCCAATTAGAAACCGGAGCGGTACACAAACTTTGCTCGCAACAAATTCTCTTTATAAACCGGCAAATTCCATCCTCAGCTCGTTGTTTCCGCCCTTTTCAGGCAAAACAAAAAGACCTAAGGTACACGAATTACCTTAGGTCTTCTCTTTCTCTACGCTATTTTAGCGGGGAGATTTTGTGCAGAATTGTAGGGGGAAGCACAAGAACTGTTATCCCCCCTCCAATTCCCCACCATTTCTCCCTCGAATCCTGGCAGGAGCCCAATTAGAAACCGGATCGGTACACGAACTTTGCTCGCAACAAATTCTCTTCATAAACCGTCAAATTCCATCCTCAGTTCATTGTTTCCGCCCTTTTTCAGGCAAAACAAAAAGACCTAAGGTACATGAATTACCTTAGGTCTTCTCTTTTCCTACGCTATTTTGGCGGGGAGTTTTTGTACAGAGTTGCAGGGGGAAGCACAGGGAGACCAAGGTAAATATGTGATGCATTTAGTCTAGCACGCGAAACCATGAAAAGCAAGCGTGGCTTCAAAGCATTGACTTACCACCAGAACCCTATATGCCTTCCCATGCAGTCCATCTTCCTCGTCGGGTTCTCTCTCTTGTAAAACTACGCCATTTTGATCAGAATTCTGCGTTCATTCTTTTCCGCATTCTTTTTTGCAATGCTATTCAAAATAGTCATCAATGGTAAGCTGCTTTCCCCCATTTTCGCTGGATAAGTCACGCAGTTCCCCCGCAATATCGGCGTTATCAAATCGAATGACACTGGCATCGTTCCGGTTAAATGACAGGAAATCCACGTTTCCATACCATACAATCCGCCCGTCAATTATCGCATACCTTTGCTGTAATCCGTCAAAGCAAGCTATTGAAACACCAGCTTTTTTCAGTGTGGCAAGAGCATCGACCTTTTCATCCGCTATATCTGTCGCTTCACTGGCTTCTATCCCTGTATGGACATAGATGGAAACTCCGGAAGATTTTATCTGTTGCAGGACGGGCAACAATTTTTGTATCTGCGTATGGTGCATATGTGGACAGACGAGAAGAATATCGTGCGCCGCATTTGTAATATCTTGTATAAAATCCTGATAGAATGTCTTCCCATCGTAAATCCGGCTGATAGCATTTTCCTGATCTCCAAAACGAATTTGATAACCCAAGTCAGAATACACCTTTAATCGTTTCCGATACATCCGCTCCAGCGCTGGCACATGAATATCTGCATAATCGTAAATTTTAACCTCTTTTTTTCCTTCAAAATCCCTATGCAGCCTTCCGGCATATTGTGCCAGCGTTCCCTTCCATGATACAGGCATGGTAAGCAGCAGCGTATCCAATCTTGGCAAATCAAAGCCCTCGCCAATATATTTTCCGGTCGCCACCACTGCCAATGTTTCATTTTGTGGAACAGCCTGCAAATCAGATAATTTTTTCCGTCTTTCTTTTTGTGTATCGCTTCCGACTAATAAGAATAGATTTTGCGTCGATTTCTCCAGAAGCAAAACAAGCTGTTCAGCGTGTGTTTTCCGCTCAGTTAGAATCAACAGCGATCGTCCTTCCGACAGTAAGTCTTTGGCATCTGCTGCAATCAACGCATTCCGGTTTGTATTTTCCGTGATTGCAGCAAATATATCCTGAATACTATTTGCATGCGGCAATCGCACCTGCGTCAATCGCGGAATGACTGCATGGGAGAAAGATCGCTGTTCCGCCTGACTCTTGGCGTCAACCAGATATCGGACAGGCCCGCACTGCATGAAGATAATGGGATGATGCCCGTCTTTTCGCATCGGAGTTGCAGACAACCCATATACATATTTTGCCTTCACTGCACGCAAAACACGTTCAAAAGTGAATGCAGCTACATGATGGCACTCATCTACAATGATTATCCCGTATTCCGAAACAAATTCTTTGACTGATTTTTCCTCGCCTTCAAACAGGGACTGCATGATCGCGATATCTATGATTCCGCTTCGTGTATTTTTTCCGGATCCGACTTGCCCAATCAGATACTGTTTTTTCCTTCTTCCCCGTTTTCTGGGGGGCTCTGGTAATGTCTCATGAATATCCAGAAATCGCTCCAATGCACTCTTCCACTGTTCCAATAATGCGCTGGGCTGGACCAGAATCAGTGTATTGGTTTTTCTTTTTCCAATTAAATAGGCGCCGATCACTGTTTTACCGAATGCAGTTGTTGCTGAAAGGACGCCTGTATCCTCACGCAGCAGCGCTTCTGCCGCCGGTTTCTGCTCATCGCGCAACGCACCCGAAAAGTCAACATGGATCGTTTTCCCACAGTTCCTGCGGTCCTCCTCAACCACAGATATGCCTTTCTCATGCAATAGATCATAAAGAGCTTCTCGGCATCCGCGTGGGATACCGATAAAATCAACATCTTCATATCCGCAATCCAGTACGCGAGGTGTTTGGTAGACTGGAAGTCGCATTTTGTGCCTGTTTCGAAATTCAGGATTAGGAAACACGGCAAGCCGTTTAATCGCATTCAGCGCCGTCTGGGAATACCCTCTCTTCTTCAAATAAATCAAATCTGCAAGCATCAGTGTCGATTGCTGCGGAAAATCTGTATTTTTCAGATTTCTGTACGGGCGTGATTGCCAGGGTATTTCAGTTTCATCTGATACAGCCATCCGTCCCATATCCCCGTCATCACATAACCTGTTTACACATTCCTCCAGTTGCTCCGGCGTAATCTTAGGCAGAGCGGATAGAAACGCCCACTGGTCTGGATAAGGAATATATTCTTCATTCACAAACAATGTATTTCCGTTTTTCTGCGCTTGCCCTTGAAATGGAAGCGCAATCAGATTGCCGAAACCACCTTTCGGCATAATTCCTTGTGATGGGAATAGCCTATCGTACGAAGCAAAGGATAATTCATGGCGGCGTGACATGGTCTTTGTCAGCAAACCGCTTCCCATGCGGCGCGCATCAACCGCCGGAACAGGTTCGGAAAAGAAAAACCATACATGCGCCCCTTTCCCTGAACGAGATCGCTCCACAGCAGGTGTAAGCCCCGCCTCTATAGCGCATTGACGAAATGCACTGACATCGTTTTGCCAATTCTCTTTGTCAAAATCCGCTGCAAGCAGCCAAGTTGTATTGTCCTGCAATAATGGATAAATGGCCATCACATCTCTGCAATATAAATCTTTTCCAATCAAGTGGGCTTTGACTGTAGCTGCTGTCATGGGGACAAACTGCCGGTTCGGGCAATTCGGACATTTATACGTTTTTTTATCGCACAAACCATATTCCCACTCGTTTTTGCAGACGGGGGTATATCCGCTTTTTCCGGTCTTGAGACTATAAAATCTTCTGGCATACAAATCATCCCTTCCCCTGAAAAAAGAGAGAAAACACTTGATTTTTTCAGATGTTGGACTATGCGTTGTGACCGCTGCACTGGATCTGGGTTGCAGCGCATGACTTTCCCAAGTTGCTTTAGAACATATGTATTTCTGACCGGATGCATTCTGGCACAGCACCATCCTATCAGAATAATCCAATGAAGGGAGCAGATCGAGAATTGTATATTCCATGCCGTTTAATAATGCTTTTTGATTCATAGCAATCCTCCACAACGCAAAAGTCAGAAGAGAATGATGGAAAAGCACTCCTATGTTTTATGCTCTTCCTGTAATCATTTTTCCGTACGCTGTTTTGTGACCGATATAATTATCGTTTATTCGAATTCCATTTCAATCTTGATCTGCTAACTGCTCCAGACAAAATTCTTTCAAGGCCGGGATATCAACCGATGCAGTTTCCCAGATAATCTCCCGGCTCATATTTCCATAGCTATGAGCAACCATATTGCGCATCCCTTTCATCGGTCCCCATTGCACACGGTTGCTGGTGGTCTTGCGATAGTTTTCAGATAAACCGCCGCTTAACTCGCCAATCTGCATAATTGAGAATGAAATTGATCGCTGATAATCTGGATCATGATCAAAAATTTCAAATGAGTTTCCATATCGAGCAATAGTTTTTTCGAATTCGTTGCAATAATCACAGATGTGCTTGATACGCTGCAAATCAGGCGACAGCATAAAGACTCACTCTCTCTTTCTCTACGATTTCTTTAAAATCCCTCTCACTGGGCATTTGGAGTCGCTGCTCCAATGCGCTTACTGTTACTAAATCAATTGGCTTTCCCAACGCCTGTTCTAAATCGCAATAAAGTGCGCCAAGAGAAAACAAAGATGTGAGAGCCGTACCAGCTGTATCAACTAACAGATCGATATCACTGTTTTCATCCGCATCACCACGTGCATAAGAACCAAAAAGATAAACCGCCTTCAGTTTATATTGCTTTGCTATGGGGGTAACCCGGCTTCTGATTTCCTCTAGTGTATAAATCACAACAACCCCTCCCTGATACCTATATTATATCTGATTTTACATATAAGTCTACACGAAAAGATATCTCACTCTACGAAAATTGCAATAAACAGGATCCCCTCAACACCATCTGTTGTTCATACTTTATCTTTATCCAACGGACCGTTCCATTTATGAAACCATCTGTTTTCGTTTACACTTTTGGCAGTTCGTATTCGGCGTCAATTCTCCCGTGAAACATCCGAAAAGTGTAAAGAAAAGACACGCTACCTTTTTGCTTACATTCACCGACACAATCCAATGACATTTTGACCGTGTCTTTCGTCCGACCCATGATCCGCCCGATCGCTTGAGCTGACAAAGACCTTCCGCATAGGGAACTATATCTCCCATCATCCTCAGGAGCGTCGCACGTTGCAGCGGATATTGCCCTTTTAAAATCAACGAGGGATTCACGTCCTCATCTGCACTTTTACAAACCGTCTCCAATCCGCCATTGCGGTTATCTGTCATAACCCGGTGTTATGGCTGATAAATTACGCAGCTTTATTGGCCGTTAGAAGTCACAACTTGGGGGTTATGACTGATATCTCGCGTAATTTTATTTACCGTTAGAAGTCATAACTCGGGGGTTATGACTGATATCTCGCGTAATTTTATTTACCGTTAGAAGTCATAACTC
>ERZ894214.774-NODE-774-length-12257-cov-7.66661_pt1 | contig 12257 bp, 14 predicted proteins | sample MGYA00380290_ERZ894214 | MGnify/ENA primary metagenome ERZ894214 (study PRJEB32331, sample SAMN06328421) | human gut metagenome | biome: human gut microbiome; feature: stool | host: Homo sapiens | collected 2014-09-19 ... | reverse complement strand
GCATTGCCGCCTTCCACACCCAGTTCCCCGCCTTCGCAGAACGTCGGCTGCACGTCCACGATGATCAACGCCTTGCCCATGGTCGCCTCCTACTTGGTTTTACGATGCTTCCCTGGCCAGCATAACCAGTTCCGTCGGCAAGCGTCCGGCATGATTTGTCAGAAGACGATCGTCTTCCTCTTTCCTTTGGCATTGCGCGGATATTCACGGATGCGCGTGACGTATTCCAGATTGACCGCTTCGACGTTGCCGTCCTTTTCCAGCACGATGCCGCCGTCCGTCACGTCCTTGACCGTTCCTTGAATGCTTGAATCCGTGCTCGTCACGGTGTAGATGATGCATTCCTTTCCAATGAACTGCCTTGCCAGCTCCTCCATCACCTTGTCCTTTCCACTGTTCCTTTTCCTGTTCAGCACGTGCCTGATTGCGGCGATCCTTCGTTGTTTCGCCATCCAGAAAAGAGCCAGGATGATGGCCAAGGCGAGCAGAAAATAAACGGAATCCATTCCCCCTCCTTGGTTTTTGCCATCGTTCAATGCACGAACAGAAACACATCTTTTTGCAGATTACCAGACAAGCGCCTTCCGCATGCCGGCAAACCTGCGAACCGCAGAAAAACATTTGGCGAACGGAAAAATATCCGCGCGCTCGGCTGGCTGCCGTCAGATGAATTCGGCGCCCAGTTTTCGTAGTTTTTTGAAATACTTCGCTTTGCTGCGTTCGAACGTCGTGCCGATGGCCCGCTCGTTGACAACCACATGGTAGCCGTTTTCGATTGCGCCCAACGCGGTCAATGCCACGCAGCCGCCACCGTCCACACCAACGATCTCGACCGATTCCACACCGTTTTGCTTTAAAAACACGCGCAGTTCGGGATTGGATAATACGTCGCCCACATACTTCACGAAGACATGGTCCGACACCACATGCAAACCTTCAACCAGTTCCGATTCCGGGGTGCCTTCATACACTTTGAACAAGGCCAGACGCTTGATAAGGCTGCGTTTCGTCACGTTCCTGACATACACGACCATGCATCCCTCGCCGGAACGGGCGTCGATGACGTCATTCACAGCCCTTAGCAACGCAGGCTTGTCGTATTTAAGATACGACGCGCACCGCTCCCCCACGTACGCCTCCTGCATGTCGATGACCAGCAGCGCCTTACTCATGTTTCGGCTCCCCTTCCGCAGATCTAGTGCTCGTTTTTCACGCATTGGTAGCACGATTACGAATACCGGAACCACCGACATACGAGGTTCGAGTTGTATGCCATGAAAATCTGCGTCCAATAGAACAGGGCATGATCGATTCTCTCGTTCCGCTCGTACCTGAGCCTGTCCACGAGACGCATCTTGCCGGTCATGGCATCCTCCTTCCAACCATCAAAAACAGTATACGGCCGCTTACGAGTCCCTGGCCTGTTTCCTTCGATGAATGGAGCTCAGGCTTGTCAGGCGTAACTGAACACGCGGCTCGTTCGAACATCGCGAATGCTGAAAGCAAAATCTCGATCCGAGTACAATTGCACCCATCAACGACGATACCAATGGCAAACGAGGTGAAAACTATGGGATCACGTCTAGGTGTGATCGTCAAAACCATTGACGGCTGGGACATACGTTACGATCATTGGTCCGCACAAACACTCGGCCGCGACATCGCACTCGACGGATACGAAGCGACATTGACCAGAATACGCCAGATGGCCCCATACGGCGTGGACACCCCCCAAGAGATGAAAAGCGCGCCATGGCTCGAAGGCACCCTGTTCATCGATATGACCACCAAACGGAATCGTCTGGGCCGAAGAAAGCGAAGGCTGCTACCTTCCCCGGCTCATCAACGCCCTGATCGAACTGACATGGCCAGGATGGACCGCAATCTGGTCCCCCGAAGGCACACGCGGCACATTACGCGCCACCGGAGCCGACACGGACATCATCTACACCGATCATTCGTTCAAAGACCTCGGCGACTTCGACGCCGCATCGGATATGGCCCCATGGACCATATCCAACGAAACCGACGCATTCTCCTGCACAACAGAAAACAACAAAACAATCACTTGGGGAAACTACATCGACCTCGAAAACATAGCCCTACTCGGCCCCAACAAAATGCATACGCTCGTCAACAAAGTCATCCAAGGCTGCAACGAAGGCAAACCCTGGCAATGGAACCTCCAAACACACAACAAACAACCCGAAAAAGGCATCCACATCGACTACATAAACAAAACAATAAAATGGTGGTCCATCTACGAAGACGACTGGGCCATCAACCCATTCAACGCACTATGGCCCGGATGGACGCTACATTCAAAAGGCGACAACTACGAATGGCACGAAAACATTACCGGATATAAGATGCGCGACTGGAAACAAGACGTCACACAATGCAAAAACACACTCACACAAACCATCAAACAAGGCATAAGAACCAACCCCATCGAACGACTGACAGGAGCGCTCGCAAAACAGGGAGTTGACATGCGGATTCGTCCCGCCACGTTCCAATTCGTCCCTTCAAGAATGGAGCAACCGCCGGAACGCATCTTCGCGTATCTGGACCGTTTGGAGTCGGACGAGCCTCTGCCACCGGCGCGTTTCATCAACAGAGATGGCGAAATCATCCCGGCGTGCCAGTGAATACGCGAAAATAGCAGGACAGGCGATAGTCTAACATCAGTCGTAATTCGTTTAATACGCCAAGCCTCAAGGAATCCGCCACATCATATAGCGCATATCAAAAACCGATTTCACACAGCCTTTATAAAGTCATGCAACACACGTTGTGTTCTAGATGGAAAACCATGACGCCCGCAGAACCGATGCGTTCTCAGCTTAAGAAGAAATCATCCACATCGTTCTTGTTTTTGAGTATTTCACGACCAGGTACGCCAACAAACGTTGCCAACTCCACTGATCCCATGAAAGCCACATCAATATCAGGGGAGAAAGCCCTGCCAAGCACGTCGATGTATCTCGCCATCCCCCTATTCAAATGGGTGATGCATTCGGTGTATTCGTCGGCGAGTTCGGCAGCAAGCGCTTCCTGCTCCTCCGCGTATCGCGAGAGCAGACTCTGTTCGTTCCTGCGTAATACGTCTTTGCCCAACTCATATGCCGTCGTGCCGACGATGTTTCCCACCAATGCTCCAACAACCGGTATAGGTATCAAAGTCTGTCCGGCAAAGCCGGCAGCCGCGCTTACCGCCGCATCGAGACAGACCATTTCGGACTCTTCGATAAAAACCATTTCGTCGATTTGCCCGGACCGGAATCTATACGCGCGGTCGGCCATGCCGAATGACGCTGTCACCATCGCGCTGGCGACAGCAGCCGGAGTAGCAGTGAAATTGTTCATGAAATACGTGGCTCCTCCACGTACACCACCTTTGACGAGACCCATACCGGATTCCTCGGCGATTTCAATCCATTCTTTTTGGGTGATATCGCCGATATGGCGATCCGCGGAAAGCCGTCGTTTTACCGACAGCGCGAAAGTGCTGGCACCTTCGAGAGCAGCAGCCACAACCGAAGCCTTCGCACCCTCGCTAAAAGTTGGCCGGCTTTCCCGATACGCACGCTCTCGGATTCGCTCATCCTCATGCTGGAGTTCGACACGTTTGTCCGCCATCGTTTTACCAATCGCGTTCTTTTGCACCTGTGCGTACTCGAATTCGGATGGTTCGAGATCATTGATGTCCACATTCGATGAAGCGAAAAATTCTTGAACCATTTTCCAGTCGGAATATGATGGACCGTCCCCGTTCCGTGTGAGCCGGGAAGCCTCTTGCTGTGACATTCCATACAAACGTTTCACCGTGTCGTAGTAGTCTTTCGGAATCTGATAAACGCCATTTTTCGAAATAAAATCGGAATAAAGCTTAAGATGCGTCGACACAGCCTTCAGAGAATATTCCGACTGAACGAATTTCATTTGTATGGGAGTGTTCCCTCGTCTTAAATCCACCGCACCGTTATCGTTGATCCACTCGCATACATCTGGGCCGCCATGTAGATGGCTTTTGACGTTTTCCAATCCGGTTTCCGCTACTTCGGCAATGAAGCCATGAATGCCCCGGCCTCCCCCGCGATTGGTGATAATGAGATTGTTGATGGACTTCATGGCGTCATCCATCGAAGCCATGGCTTCTGCAAGATTGCCGTTTTGCGTGGAAAGTTTCTCAAACAGTTCGTTGAGACGGATTTGGTTCAGCCACCCCACCCATGCTGACGAGGCTTGTTCCTGAGTGCTGGAAACAATTCGTTCCTTATCCATTATTGAGCACTCCCCTCAGTCGTCACGTTTTTGGAAGTCTCCACATGTCTGCCGAGCAAATGGGACAGTGACTTCGTCTTATTTACAAGAGCGCCCAATCCGAGCTGTGCGTCCTCGGCAAGATTGACATAATCGGCGCTATACGATGAGCAATTCGTCATAAATGAATCCTCCAATTTGTTTCTAAGCGCTTCAGTGCTGGCTCGCAAATCCTCGATCTTCGCCGTCAGTTCACGCAGCTCATGGGCGTTCTTTTGCAAGGCGAGAAGATCACCATGTTTTTTCTCATTGAGATCGTGCTTCTTTTTCGCAAACAATACGATGGACGTGAGCAACGTCGCACCCGCGACGGTCCAGCCCACAGGTCCCGCCAACGCAAGGAACGCACTGCCACCGGCCATGCCTGTGCCACCAGCGGCAAGAGCTCCGCCACCAAGCCATGCGAGCGCTGCATTGGTTGCGGCGGCACCGGATAAAGTGGAAATCGCGGCGCCGGTGGACGCTGTCCCGAACGTCGTGGCCACCCACATTGCGGCTGAGGGTGCAAGGCTGGCCACCGCGATTCCCGCAGTAACTCCTGAAGCTGCGCTTGCAGCGGAATTACGAGCCGCCTGCAATTCCTTTTCCGCATATTCGCTCGCATCGGAGAACTCGGCTTTGGCTATCCGTATTTCTTCGAAATCCTGCTCGAATGATTTCGGAGTATTAGCGATTGAATTGACAAGCCTAGTCACATAACCGATGAGTTCAACCGACTTCTCCCGCGATAGCAGGAGGTTGTTTCCTGACGCGTTCATCTCGCTGTAGGCAAGGTTGTAGTCGATGACGGCCAGCTCATATTCGTCAGGGTTTTTCTCTTTTGCTCTGCTGACGGATTCCCCGAGGGCCTGGGTTGCGTTTCTGGCTTTGGACAGCGCTTCTTTCGCCTTGGATTTACCGGTCTCGAGCTTACCTTCCAAGTCATTGTCATCTGCAAACTTCTCGGCGTTTTTCTTGGCTTTGGAAAGAAGATCGCTCAATGCCGTTGGCTGCTGGACTGGATATTGAGGCATTGAACACTGCGGTGCCGGCTGGGCTTGGGATTGCGCAGGCACGGTAAATGGCGATTGCGGAGAGGCCTGATACTGGCCCGGCATCGGTTGCGTGCACGGCTGTGCCGTGGTACTAGCGTATACGCCAGATGGCCGGTTTTTCAACGTCCAAGCTATACGGTCAAGCAGCAAATCCACGTCGCCTATAGCATATCCGCCCATATACGTAGAGGTGAAGGAGTGCCGCTCGACCTCTTCGGCAGACAACCCATATCCGTTACGTAAAGTGTCGGCGCATTTTCCGAGGAACACGTCCACTTCCGCCACTTTGTATCCTTCCGCGAAATTTACTACCGGAAGTTTGATTGACTGAAGCTCTTCAATAGTAATCGTCCCAGTTGGATAAATCATATCGGCGCCCTCGTCTACTCTCTTGGAAACATGCCCTCATGCTACACCTTGACGAAAAACTAATTCAGTTGAAGTGTCGCGAATGACGCAGCAGCACCCACCACTCATCCGAAGACAGACACCTCCACATGACTTCTCGTTACAATCAGTCTTCTGTATATCCGAAATGCTCTTTGACTTTCTGATATGTCGTTTTGTCGTTGAGCATGTAGGCAGCCAGCGGGACGGTTGTCATTCCTTTCTCCCAATAGCCATCATCAACATCCGTCACACTTCTCTTCCATGCAACGCCTATAAACACTTCCTTATTGGAATCGAGCTTCTGCTTTAGTTCTTCGGATTGCCATGATGCATCAGATACGGGTGTCGGAATGCCATCGGCCATCACTTTGAAGTTCTTCATTGGCACCGCAGTGGACGTGCATTTTCCTATGCCAACGAATCCGCATCCGGCAATGTAGCAGTAAACCGTGTCTCCAACTTAAACGTTGTAGATCGATTTTCCGCTGCCGCCAAGGCTCGCGGACAAGAACCCGTATTTCAAGGCATCAGGCCAACTTCTTTCCGCGTAGCCAATCGTGAATTAGCGTCCTTTTTCGTTTTTGAAAAAAGCTTTTTCTTCATCGTCGTCCCAGCCGCCTGCAATATTCTTGATGTCATTCGGATTCCAAATGTCACTGGCCATTTTCAAATAAATCTCAGCTCGGTCAACAATGCTCTGCCTATCGAAATCGGGAATATCTCGGAAGCCATATTTGGCAACGACTGTCGAAAGAAAACTCGGGTTTTTCGAGTATGCCGTACTACTAATGCTTGAGCAAGAATGTTGTCTCCCGCATACTTTTGAACCTTCTCCGAGTATTTCATTGCCTGGTAGCTTCTGTTCTTGTCACGAGTGAGCAGAATCAGGTTCCCGATCAGATTGCGAGTGGACTCGAAATCCTCAAGATCCGCAAAACCATCTTTGTAATCCTCGTATTTGTCGGGAAGAATATGTTCGATATCGTAAGTGTTTCCTTGTCGCTTACGGTCGACGTATTCTTCAAAGTGCGACGGATTGCCCATCAGCACGTTCACATAGGAAGTGAAGCGTGCAAGAATGTGCAGCATATACCGTTTGGAGAACTGATTCAGACCAAAACGGGTGATTCCTTCAACGGACATGCCCATACGACGAAGCGCACGAACATAAACCATACCAATTGTTTTGCAATCTGCATTGCGAATGTCCTGCATTACATGGAACAACTGGTATTTATTCGTATTCCAGTTGGCCTTTTTGAAATTCAAAATTCGGATGGTAGCGAAGTCATCTACGAATTGCGCCGTCATCCGTATCTTCTTTTGTATTATGTCATCAGTGTCATCATTTTTGATGGCGGCAATGGCGAGCATGGTTTGATAGGTCAAGTCCCGGTTTGCGTTATAGAAAACCTCTTCATATCCCGTCGTGAATTTACTGCCGTAATCCATCATTCGTAAATAGACGTCGGTAACACGCGTCATTTCGGTAAGAACAAAATTCTTGTAGTCATTCGGCTTGGCAAGCCCCATCACGGTACGGGCATTATTGCTTACCCAGGCATGGAATTTGTCTCCAAGAAGCTCATAGTCCTCATCTTTGGCACCGCGTTTGGTATCGCGCATACGGTTGGCGTACTTTGCGCGAAGCCAGATGGAGACAAACTCCACATCCTGCGTGTTCACCATACCGCTCGTATCGTAGGAGGACGCGTTCTTGATACGGCTGATATTGCTCTGCCACTCCTGGTTGACCTTAATGCGATCGTCTTCAGCAACATGCTGAATGACGAAGGCCTTCATCATTTCAGCACTATTCAAGCTCAGTCCGCGGTCGTTCATAGTAAGGAATATGGTGTGCGCTTCGTCTTCAGATGGTGTGTCGATTTCTAGAAGAAGCACTTTCTCTATCAGCCAGTTAATAAAGTAAGGTAGCGCTTCTCCTTTCAACTCATCTGGGAAAAGATCCTCAATATCCTGATATCGATCAAGCATATTCCGCACGCTCTCACTCATGGGCAAGTAGGTTTGATCTTTCTGTAACAGAGCTTGCATGCAAGGCTTGCGATCCTCCACGTCGATATTGAAGCTTTTCTTACCGAAAGCCTTTGAAAAAATCATGTCATCCAACGGAACAATAAGATCCTCGTCCTCGACCGTTTCCTTCTGCAGGTTGTTCAAGTAAATGATGAGCAACGTCAACGAGGTCAGGCGCTGCTGACCATCAATAAGCTTCTTTATGGATCCACCGGTGCAAATGATGCAACCCATGTAATAAAACCCGTAGTCCATGACCTCTTCTGGCGTATCATGATCATCCGGTTTATAGAATTCCTCAAAAGTGTTTTGAAAGTCAGCAAGCATCTGCTCAATTTGCTTCCTTCCCCACCGATATTCCCTTTGGAAATAATCAATGGTGTACTTTCGGCCACTCAGAATCGTTCTAAGCGTGTCTGTTTTATCGATTTTCTCCATAACTCTTTGCCCCATCAATTTGTTTTTCGGCTTTAAAATCTTCGGTGAATTCAGCCGAATCCATATGACCTCGTCGCAGACATTGATACGACATCTGGAAGTCATATTCACGATTGTTTCCGGAAACTATTATCCTCCGGCTCAGCCAGATAAGGGGAAACGACACGATGGTAATGCCGTCGCCATTAGCCGTCACCATACGGTTTTGCCATTTGCCAGCCAACGCTGCAGGGTTGCGGATTCCACTACAATGCAGCATTGGTTTCGTTCGATTGATACGGAAACGCGACCAACGACCGGCACACTGGCTCAGGGAGATGGGGTAAAGGATGACGAAGACTTCCAAGGATGCGGAAAACCTATGAGACCGGTCGCTCAATCGCCATTCATGCAAACCGGCGATTCCGCCTAAAGCACCATGCGCAAGCGAAATACATCAGGCTTCCCTTTTCACCTTTCCCAGCCTCCTTGACAGTCTGGTAGCAGGCCGTTCCACGGCAAGATAGAACGCCTCCGCTGCCAGAAGGCACAATGCAAACAAAACCACCGGGCGCAATAGACCCTGCACGGGAATGTACGGCACAATCCAGTCGCGGACGGGAAGATGGGTCAGATACAGGCTGAATGAAATGCGCCCCAGCCAACGGACAGGTGGCGTGGAAAGCAGGTCGGATACCACGTTGCAGGTAAGTGCGACCACCACCAATATCAGGCATCCGCACACGGCCAAAGGTTGGGCGACAATACCAGGCAGCAAACCGAAGCCGCTTTGGCAAACCAAGACGATGCCGCACAGGGCGAGCGGTACGGCAACGACGTCGCGCATCGTCTCGCGCCCGTTGTCCGTAAGCCGTTTCGCCAACGCGACGCCAAGCGCGAACATGGCCATGTGACGCAACGGCGGCCACTGCGTCCACTCCGACAACAGCACGCATGCGAGCGCAATGGGTGCCACGAATCGCATGTCGGTGGCGATGATGACGTATACGGGCAGGGCGAGGCTGAAAAGCAGTTCCCAGCACATGCTCCATGATGGCAGGTCGGCCATTGCCAATGTGGAACCGTCCACTCTGGTGCCGGCGGTGGTCATTGAAAGCATGTCGAGTTGGGTGAGCAGATTGTGTAGCCAGGCTGATGGCGAGGATGTGCTGAACGCGTTTGCGTATTCTTCCGCTTTCCACCCCATGTGCATGGCGATTGTGGAGACGATGCAGCAGATCCCGATTGCCGTGCAGGTGGGGATGGCGAGTCTGGCGATGCGACGCAGCTGGTAGCGAGGCCAGTTGTATGTGTCGATTCCGACGCGTAGCGGAACGATGGAAAGTACAAGTCCGCTGAGAATGAAGAATAGGGTGACGAATTGGGCGCCTGGCAATAGTTGGCGGAGGGTGCCTCCCGTGTAATGGTATGCGACCACTGCCAGGGCCGCGAGTCCTCTGAGCCCGTCCAAAGCGTATATGCGTGTGTCGGAGTCCTTCTCTTTTTCGTTCACGGGTGTACCCTATCACGTGCGATGGCTGTCATACATCCGCCTACGTGCGTTTGGCGTGCGTTGTTCGGCGTGTGTTCGACAGCAGTGCCATCGTCGAACACGACGCCACATAACTTCCATTCGCCTCTCTTCCCCGCCCGACTGTAGTGTCGGATCATATGGAGATCCGCGAATACGACATGATGACGGACGAGGCGCGCGGCATCCGCACGGCGGTATTCGTCGTGGAGAAGGATTATCGTCCGGAATTCGACGAATGGGATGAGCCGGGCCGAGCCACGCATCTGCTGGCTTTTGGAAACGGCCGCGCCGTGGCGACATGCCGTCTCTACCCTGATCTCGACCATGCCGATCAACCCGGACGTTGGGTGATTGGTCGTTTGGCCGTGGTCGCCGACGAACGTGGCCATGGTATCGGCAAGACGGTGCTGGCCGAGGCGGAACGTCTCATCCGGAAGGCCGGTGGACATGTTGCCGCCGTACACTCCGAAGATAAGAATTTCGCGATGTATGAACATCTTGGCTACCGCATCACCAGCGAGCTTTTCGACAACGGTACGCATGGTTGGCTGGTCAAGGCATTGAACTGAATCCGGAGGAAGCGGCCATCACCTGCGAAAGCGTCCGACACGCGGTATCAGGTGATGGCCGCATATGGCATAATAGACACTTGGCGGAAAACCTCGGGTTTTATCGCCGTTCCCCCATGGTGTAATGGCAGCACACGGGTCTTTGGAACCCTTTGTCTTGGTTCGAGTCCAGGTGGGGGAGCTTGAAATGGGTCCTCGCGGAGAAGCGGGGACCCAAATTCATTTGATCCACATCCATCAACGGCATGACGAACGCGCGCGGTCCGATTGCGCCATGTGACCTTCCCTCATTCTCGTCCGGCTTACGCAGGTAACGCACGCCGGCCGGAGCGGAAAGCTCACGACGGGAAATATCAACTGAACCATTTTGGTTCAGTTGATATTCCGAGCTAGGTTCGATGAAGTTGTCCGTCACTAAGTATGAGACGGGTACTTTAAAGAAAACAGCGGCTTTTGCCAAATCATTAATAGTCCACGCAATGGTTCTGCTGTACTTTTGGCTAAGCGTAGGCTGACTGATGCCGAGGCTCTTAGCCAGATCCGCCTGTTTGACCATGGATCGTCTTTTCAGCCAAAACATATTGTCTGTGATGATTTGCTGGAGTTCATCTGAGCCATGATCGGTGTTTGTTTCTTTGGTCATATATTAAATTCTGCCACGATTTTATTACTTTGTCCAGTACTATGTTAGTATATTGGTATGCACAATAAAAAAGGTTTGAAAACCAATCAATGATGTTGCGAGACATCGTATTGACGAGTTGAGAAAGGAGGCGGGAATGACGCAGGATGTTTATGGGCGTGAGGTTTTGCATTGCAGTCAAGGAACTGCATCGCAAAAACTATCAGGGCAATTGGCTTTGAGCGCAGTGGATATTTGGCGTACAGCTCTCGTCTTCAATGTTTCTACTGATTATCTGTATGGCCTTACTGACATACGTACGAGAGAGGAAGCTATGACACCTGTATAAAACGAAAATCAAGCTCGTGGACGAATTGCAGTTCGCATCCGGGCGGCGGATGAAACCCATCCAGCACTACCAAGCTGAATAACAGAAAAGAGACAAACACCAGGCCGGCATACGCACCGTCAACCGCGGTGAGCCCGATAGCCATTCACCACGGCAACCACGGAACGTATGAACCGGCAGCCACCATCATCGAACAACACAGTCGACAACAAACGACCAAGCAGGTCGTCGTCCGAAAGTTCCAAATCCGAAAGACCGAAACGACGGAAGTCATGACCCGGATGAAGCGCATCCAACGCTCCAAGCCAACAGTCAAAGGCCACTGCCACTCGATTCAGCGGAACGGAATCGTCAAGACTGCAATCTTCGAAGGACACGGCCGCAAGAGCAATCTCCAACATGGAGACGTCATGCTCCAACATGAATCTGTAGTCCGACGTGATGGAATCCAATGCAAGGGAGTCATCTCCTGTCATAGCCATTCCAATCTTTTCGTCGGGTTCCTATACCAACCACTTGGCGATGGGCCGATATCGCTCAAATAGTAATGCCCGCACGTAAGTTGCAGCTCACATACGGGCGGCGAGTCAATCCCATCCAGCACTACCAAATACCTCGGCCCCACGGTAACCAGCCGGAGAGTCAAACAGAAAGAAGGAACCGAAATGAACGATTTCACATTCAATCCAATCAATTCCAATTCTGAGGAAAGGACCAGCTCAATGTCTGATTATTCCACATCCACCACACCGGAAGAAACCCGATACCAGGAAAACACGCCGACCGTCACCCCCGAAATCGTGGATGCCGGCACCGACGTGGACCTGATCGACACGAACCCTGTCGCGGCATTGGCCGAGAACTTCCAAAGCGAACCGTCTAGGCGTCCCCTCGATCCGGGCGAGACCAACTACACCGAGGAAGAGTGTTTATGGTCAAATAAACGTGTACGGCGTCACCACCAAATCTGAACGGCATA
>ERZ894214.762-NODE-762-length-12490-cov-6.52899_pt1 | contig 12490 bp, 10 predicted proteins | sample MGYA00380290_ERZ894214 | MGnify/ENA primary metagenome ERZ894214 (study PRJEB32331, sample SAMN06328421) | human gut metagenome | biome: human gut microbiome; feature: stool | host: Homo sapiens | collected 2014-09-19 ... | reverse complement strand
CCATCGACCCGGGTACGTTCCCCCAGCCGGAGGGCAACCCGCCGCTGGAGGTTATCAACTACGACGAGCGCCTGCCAGTCTCCGGCGAGGTGTTCCGGGCATGGGGCGAACTTACCTACCAAGAGCCGTTGTCCAAGGCAGACGCGGATGCCTATGAACTGCGGCCATCCCGTCACAACCGGGATGTGCGGGAGGATGTAGACCGCATGGCACAGACCGTGGGCGCATGGGAAAAGCGGCAGCGTGTGCCGGACAGCAAGCGGCTGACATGGTGGTATCCAGACTTCGGCTGCTATGTGGCCAAGGAGTACGTCACGCCGGAGCAGCTTGCCCAGCGATACCAGCTTGCCGCCAACTGGCCGGAACGCCAGAAGAAGAAATCCACTCCGGGGAAAGCGAGGTGAACGCCATGCCGGAGGAACAAAAGTCTTTCTACGATGTCAGGAAGTGGGGTGACAGGTTGAAAACGGGCGAGGAACTCAGCATTTCTCACAATCTCTACTTCAACAGCCATCATGCCGACCTGACGCCCCTTGTCGCACAGCCTCCCGCAGAATTGGAGCGGCAGATTACAGCCAGTGAGGAAAAGGAACAGGAAATTTTTCAAAAGCTATGTGCCGCTGTCAGTGAATGGGAGGTGCAGGGTGCGCAGACCCTCTTACTCCGCAAGGCGATGGAATATGTGAAAACCCCAGCCGTCAAGCACACCTCCAACCAATGGGTCAAGGACAATTATGACCGCATGGAGATCAGCAACATGGTCTATGTCATGCGCTACCGCATACATGAGAACACCAGCTATGACCACAAGCTGAAGAAGTCCGTTCCCACTTCATGGACGGTTTCGTGGGGCATCGCGTTCAATGCTCCCAAGAAAAGAGAAAACCCCTATGCCTCCTACCAGTTTGACGGCCAAGACCAAAAACGCTACACAGACAAGGAAAAAGCGGAGAAATATGTACAGGGCCGTTTCAAGCAGTACGCGCACCTGTTCACGGAGATCTCCCCACAAATCCCGGAGGATAAGGCGCATATCTTCCGCGTCAACGGCCATCTGCTGCCCGGCTATTCTGTCCAGCCCCATGTCCCCACGCCGCAGGAGCTTTTGGACTTTGTAGAGGATCAGGACATTTCCACACTGCTCCCAGACGAGCCGAAAAAGCCCGCGGCAAAGCAGCCACAGAAAAAAGCCCCGGCCAAGAGCCGCGGGGACGCCAGATAGGAGGTGCAGCTTTGAAAACATATCGTGTACAGATAACGGAACGGCTGGGAATGGTGGTAGAAGTCGAGGCCGAGAACCGTATGGATGCCGAAAGACGGGTATCAGATAAATGGATGAATTGCGAATACATTTTAGACGCCGACCATTTCCTTGATGTGTCTTTCCGCGCTAAGCCAAAGGAACGCCAGCGGGATGCTGCCGTTAGATAACAAGGCCCGCCGGAGGCGGGCAGGAGGACAGCGGCGCGTATGCGCCGCTGTCCTTGCAAGCATAGCATTTTGCCATCAAAATGCGCTTGTTAAGGGGAAACCCCTTAAAATCCCCAACGGAATACCTTGTCAAAATGCGTCTCAATTTGAGACGCATTTTTTGTGAAACGGAGTGATGAATGATGGAGCCAGTGTGCGAGGTGAGGCCATGCGTGAAAACGTCAAGAGCCTGACCTTACGGCTGAGCGCGGAGGAATACGCCCGCCTGTGCCGTCTGGCCGAACTCAGCGGCCTCAAGCTGGAGCCTACGGTGCGCAGCCTTATCATGGGCGCACAGCTACGGCCCCGGCCGCCGGAGACGTGGACGGCGATCCTCCGGCAGTTATCCGGCATCGGTACGAATATCAACCAAATCGCCAAGGTTGCCAATACCTGTGGCCATATCTCAAAGGAGGAAATCGCCTCCATTGTCCAGATGCAGGCGCAAATCTGGCAGACGGTAAAGGCCCTCTAATGGCCTACACCAAGGTCTTTGCCATTCGTAGCCGTCTGGATCGCAGTGTCTCCTATGCTGCCAACGAAAAGAAAACCGGACTGAACGGGATGATTGAGTACGTCGTAAACCGCAGCAAAACGGAGCAGCGCCTATTTGAGACGGCCATCAACTGCCAAAGCCCCCAGACCGCCTACCGGGAGATGTGCGCCACAAAAGAGCGGTGGCGCAAGACCGGCGGCGTGCTGGGGTATCACTTCATCCAGTCCTTTGCCCCCGGCGAGGTGACGCCGGAGCAGGCCCACGCCCTCGGCGTGGCCTTTGCCCGTGAGCTGTTCGGGGACAGGTTTGAAGTGGTAATCGGCACCCATCTGGACAAACACCACCTGCATAACCATGTGGTCATCAATTCCGTGTCCTGTATAGATGGCCGCAAATACCATTCCTCGCCGGAATCCTACTACAACGGCATCCGGGCTGTCTCAGACGCCCTCTGCCGGGAGAATAACCTGTCTGTCATTACCCCGCAGGGCAAGGGCAAGCACTATGCCGAGTGGCAGGCAGAGCGCGAGGGCAAGCCAACCATCCGCGCCATGATACGCCGGGACATAGACGAGATTTTGAAAGAGTCCTTTACCTACAAGACCTTTTTAGACCAACTCCGTCGCCGCGGCTACGCAGTCAAGGCCGGGCCGCAGCGCAAGTACACGGCCATCCGGCCACCGGACAGCCAGCGGTTTATCCGGCTGGACAGCCTCGGCGCCGGTTATACGGAGAGCGAACTGAAAGAGCGCCTGTCCGATGGCCGCAGTGCTGCCCGGCCCGCACCGGCGCCAAAGCCGCCGCGGAAAACGTATCGACTGCGCGGTAATCTTGCTACATACAGGCCGGTCAAGCTGAAAGGCTTTCGCGCCCTGTATTTCAAATATTTATATCTGCTGCGAAACGCACGAGGCGCAGCGCCCCGCCGCACCAAAACGCCGGTGTCCAAAGCGGAAGTGATTAAGTTTGAGCGGTACACTCGGCAATTCCAGTTTCTCCACAAAAACCGCATTGACACAGACGCGGAACTCGCCATGCTCACGGAGGCCCTTGAAGTGCAGATAGAGGCGCTGACTGAACAGCGCCGGGAACTGTACAGGCTCCGGCGCGGCGGCGACGAGGCCGTGTCCGGCGAGATTGCGGAGTTGACGGCCAGACTGCGGGCATATCGCCGGGACTTGCGGCTGTGCGGCGCAATTCGTGCAGACATCCCCATTATCCGAAACACTGTCATGGGCGGGCGGGAATCCCACTCCAACAACAGGAGTGTTGCCCATCATGAAGAAAATCATAAAGCAAGACCTCGTAATCCTCTTATCGCTGATCGCTGCCTACCATCCCGAGGCGAGGGAGAGCATTGAGCGCGCGTCGCAGGCCCTTGACTGCCAGACTACGCGGGAATATCTGCTGCTCCTGCGCCGCGGCCAATGCCGTGTCTGCCGGTTCGAGGATGCTTTCCAGCGGGACAGCCCGGATAATCTGTTCTGGCTGGATACGCCCAGCGGCGATGAACTGGCGCTGCACCTGCATATCACCCGCAACGCGCGGCACAGCCCGGAGGGCAGCGCCGTCGTGCTGGACTACGCAGCCATGTCCAAGAGCATCCGCTGCATCATGGAGTTGCCGGACGAGGAACGCGCGGCGGCTGTCCGGGGCCTTGCCCACCGCAGCCTCACCCATGTGCAGCTTTGCAGCACACTGGATTTCATCCAGTGTATCAAGGGAGGCGGTGACGGATGGAAGTAGGCGGGCAGGCCGCGGATCAAATCGTCCGTACTGAAATCCAACTGACGGAGGAGACCATTAAACTGCTGGCCTCCGGCAGTAAGAACCTCGCCGCGTTCCTGCTGGCGCTTGCCAAGGACAACAAAAAGGTCATGGGCAAGACCAACATGGGACGGCTGCTGCAAGATACCCGTGAACTGAAGTTTTTTCAAATCGAGGAAAAGGACTGGACGAAATTTACCCAGTATGCCAAGGAATTTGGTGTCCTCTACTCCGGCGTCAAGAAAAAGAACCAAGAGGACGGCCTTATCACACTGGTTTCCAATGAGGGCTATACATCGCAGATGAACTATGTTCTGGAGCGCATGGGCTATCCCATCCCGGAAAAGCAGCAGGAGGAGCAGTCCGCAAAAAAAGCCGCGCCCCGCGCTCCACGCGAGAACTCCTCACAAGAGCGCGGGAGTGGCTTGACGCAGCCGCAGACGAAACAGACCAGTGAGGAAAGAAAACCGTCTGTCAAAAGCAAGCTGGCCGCGCTGGAATATGCCAGCAAAGGGCAGAGCCATCCAGAGCGCACACATATCAAGACCAGATAGGAGGTTGAAAATTGGCCAATATTGAAAGCCTGATCCGGGATAAGACGGCCCGTGATGAATCGTGGAAACAACAGATGCAGGAGAACCGGGAACAAACTTCTGCCATGCAGAACGAGGGCATCATGGTCATTACCAGCGATCCGGTGTCCTTTTGCCAATATCTCACCTTGCAGGGAGATAACGCCACATACAGCGCGGGCAATATTGCCCTTGCCATGTTCCAGCTCAATGAACCCACGATTATCGGCACCGAGGATCGGTGGAAGTCGCTGGGCCGCCATGTGCTGGCGCAGGAGACAGGTAACGGCGCGAAAATCTTTGTTCGCTCCTCCCGCGCCAAAGGCCGGGGCTATGATGTAGGCATGGCCTACGACATTTCCCAGACGCAGGGCCGGGAGTACACGCGCCCGATTACGCTGGTGGACAATACGCCAAAGACGGAAAAAGCCTTGGCAACGTTGCTCAACTACTCGCCGGTGCTGGTGCAGTCCAGCAGAGAACTCGGAGGCGTTGCCCTCTATGACCAGCGGAGCATGACGCTGCTGGTAAACCCGGATTATTCAGACCGCGAGGTGTTCTCAGCAGTTGCCGCCGAGATCGCCCTTGCCCGCATCCATGATAAGGGAAGGAACCCGGAGTATGACAGGGCAAATTGCGAACTGTACGCGGACAGCGTATCCTATCTGCTCTGCCGCAACTTTGGTATAGACCGGGCGCTGCCGGACGCATCGGAAATTGCGAATCTCAATGACGGGCTGGACGCGGACAGCCGGAAGTATCTGCTGGACTATGTACAGGGAATCGCAAAGCGCATGAGCCGGGGCATTGAGCAACAGATCGCGCCGCAGCAGCGGACGCGCAACACCTTTACCCCGCCTGTAAGATAAAGACAGTGAAACGGGTGTTTTCCCCCGCGGGGAGGATACCCACGGAGCCGCGCCCCGTCAAGACCGGACGATTGCCTGCGCAATCGCCGCGAGCCGCCTCCTTTGGAGGCGGGCCTTGACTGGCCGCGTCCCGCGGGTTTTGTGTCACCAAGGGGAAAACACCCTCACAGCCGGCACAAGTGCCGGCTGTGTCCATGATGGGACGGCGGCAGCGCCGCTGTCCACCGCCGCCTGACCGCTGGCGGCTACCGGAAATGCGTCTCAAATTGAGACGCATTTCGACTTTCTTACTATATTTTATGGAGGTAACTTGATGAAAGCAAAAAGACTTCTTTCCCTGCTGCTGGCATTGGTGCTGTGCCTCGGCCTCGTGCCCAGCGCATTTGCCATCCAAGATAATGCTTACCACGACCCCGCCGAGCACTGGATCACTGCGCTCGACAGGACGGACGAGCTGGACGCCAACGCCGTCGTGACGCAGGAGACTTTCTACTGCGCTGAGTGCGATATGGAAACCACCTCGACGGTGTGGCGCACACCGGAGTACACGGTGGATGGGGTGTCTGCTATGACTCGGAACGTCATCTATTCGGACGGTACGATGGCAGATGGTGAAACCAAGGGCACCATTTTGGATGGCACCCCCGGCGTCGATGCGACATATACGGGCTTTCATTGGACGAAATCCTGCTGTGAAACCTGCGGCGTCATAAACTCCAACAGCGGCAAGGACGCCTATGACTATGGCAAGAACATCTACATCCTCTACGACTGTGCCGCCGAGTTCATGGAGGACTTGGACGAAACCGTGACCTACGAGTACACGGACGACACCTACCACACCAAGACCGTCACCGGCGGCACCTACTGCTGTTTCTGCTACGGCACCCATTACGAGGAAAACAGCACGCTGGAGCGCCACACGATGGAGAGCGCCATTCGTCCCGAGATTGCCAACGGGCGCTTTGTGGAGATGGAGAGCTGCACCCTCTGTGACTACGCCGTGACCAGCTACACCGGAGCCAAGGCCGTGATTGCCAACTACTACGGCACCGTAGACGGCCAGCCCCACACCGTCACCGTCTCCGACCTCTCTGAATCCGGCGTCACCACACAAATCCGCTATGGACACAGCGCGGATAGCTGCACGCTGACCAGCGCCCCCAACTACACCGAGGCGGGCAGCTACCCCATTTACTATGAGATCACCTACACCTACAAGGACACCGACATGACGGAAAACGGCGTCGCCTATGTCCATCTCTACGACGAATCCACCGGCGACTGCGCCTGCGGCTGCGGCAACCCGGACTGTGCCTGTGACGGCGACTGCGATGGGGACTGCTGCTCCGATGATTCCTGCGGCGACAACCATAACTGGGTACTGCTGAACAGCGTGGACGCCTCCTGCCTCACCCTCGGCTATGACCGCTACATCTGCGTAGACTGCGGACGCACCGAGAAACGCGACTACACCGCGCAGCTTGGACACGCCTACCAGAGCATCGTCATCCGTGACGCCACCTGCGAAACAGCCGGCAAGGTGCTGGAAATCTGTGAACGCTGCGGCGATGTGAAAGAGACCAGCACCCCCAAGGGTGAGCACGAGTACAAGACCTACTCTGTCAGTGCCACCTGCACCAGCCCCGGCTACACGGTGCGCGAGTGCGCCGTCTGCGGCGACAGGCATATCGAGGACATCACCTCTGCGCTGGCGCACGATTATATCGCCAAAGTGACCGCCGCCACCTGTGAGGCGGGCGGGCATACCCTCCACATCTGCGAGGGCTGCGGCTCCAGCTTTGTCACGGATTACACGGATGCCCTCGGCCATAGCTGGGATGAGGGCAAGGAAATCACCGGGGCAACCTGCACCGGAGAGAGTGTGATCGAGTACACCTGCACCCGCTGTGGGGCAACCCGTCTGGAGGGCGGCGACGCCAGCGGCCACGTCCCCGGCGAGGCTGCCACCTGCACCACACCCCAACTCTGCACCAACTGCGGCGCCGTGATTGAAAACGCCCTCGGACACGACTATGAGGCCGTCGTAACAGATCCCACCTGCACCGAGATGGGCTACACCACCTACACCTGCACCCGCTGCGGCGACAGCTACAAGGGCGACTACACTGACGCCGCCGGACACCAGCCCGGCGACTGGATCATCGACGTGGAGCCGACCACCGACAGCGAGGGCAGCAAGCATAAAGAGTGCGAGGTCTGCGGTGAAACGCTGGAAACCGAGGAAATTGAGAAAATCTACAATCAATCCACCACGGATGAACACGGCGAGGCCATTGTGGGCGGCTACCTTGTGACCGTCACGGATACGGACACCACCAACCCCGTGGCCAATGCCACCGTAACGCTCCACGAGGACGATACCCTGTCCGTCCTGCTCCCCGGCGGGCGGCTGCTGGACTACGCCGACCAGACCACCGTAACCGTCCAGCTTGTGGAGGACAAGTCCCCTGTGGCAGATATGTTCATCGCCGTCACTGACCGGAATGACAACTACTGTGAGGACACCACCGATGCCAGCGGCCAGATCACCGTCCCCGGCACCACCGGCAAGACCAATGAGGACGGCGACGCCACCGTGGGCTATGAGGATGAGGACGGAGATAAATGGACGCTGACCGTCACGGTTGAGGACTACGAAACCGGACGCCCCATCAAGGACGCGGAGGTGTCCATCGGCAAGACGGGCAACATCACTGTCATCCTGCCCGACGGTGAGGACATGGACGAGAACAACCGCATCACCATCACGGTCACAGACAACGAGCGTGAGCCGCAGGAGGGTGTGACCGTCATCGTCAAGGGCGACCTCGGCCAGCGGGAAACCGGCGAAACTGACGCCGACGGCAAGCTGACCGTCCCTGCTGTCACCGAGTCCGAGTACCACGGCATCTACATCGTGGGCTATGAGGACGGCAGCTTTGGGCCGGAGCGCAACATGACGCGAGCCGAGGCCAGCGCCATCTTCGCCCGCCTGCTCTCTGACCGGCTGGGCGAGCGCATCCCCAGCGGCAGCGGCGTTCATTTTGAGGACGTCAATCCCGACGCATGGTACGCTGGCTACGTCCAGTATCTCACCGGCTACGGCATCGCCGTGGGCTTTGACGATGGCCTGTTCCACGGCGACGAGGCCATCACCCGCGCCGAGTTTGTGGCTATGACGGTTCGGTTCTTTGCAGTCTACGGCGATGGCAACGCCGAGATTATGGAGCAGTACGCCGAGTTCAACGACGTGTCGGACGGCTACTGGGCCGCTGAGTACATCCAGGACGCCGCCGTCCACGGCTGGATCGAGGGCTACGGCGACGGCACATTCCGGCCCGGCGTTGACATCACCCGCGCCGAGGTTGTCACCATCGTCAACCGCCTGCTGGGCCGCGAGGCTGACGAGGCATACATCGACGAGAATATCAACCGGCTCGTCACATTCCATGATATGACCGAGGATCACTGGGCCTATTACGATGTGATGGAATCTGCCAACGCCCACACCGCCTACAAGGACGGCTCCGGCGAACAGTGGAGTAAATAAAGGCTTTTGTCGAATTATGCAGAAATGCGTCTCAATTTGAGACGCATTTCTGCTCCTTTAAGGAGGGATTGCTTATACTTTTGGAGTATAGGGCTGTGCAAAGTACCCGTGAGATCAGCAAGCGTATTGCGGATTATCTGGAATTGGCCGACCCTGCTGGCTATCCGGCCAGTGAGCGCGCCAAAACGGTACGCGCTGTCAACGACATTTTGCAGGGCCGCGGCGAGCGCGGCATGGACAGCCTGCTTGCCGAGCTGGAGCAAAAATGCGGCGAATCTTACGCCGACGAGATAGCCGGTGTGCGGCGGGACATGGAGGCATTTATGGATCAGAAAGCAGCTATGTTCCATGCCTACACGCTCACTGGCAAAAAGCGGTACAAATATAAATTGTATGACCGGGGCAGCGAACCGCCGCTGAAGATTGTCAACCAGCGCATTTTTGACTGGGCGGCCAACGGCGGTTTCCCACCGGATTTTTTCGAGGGCGCGTATTTTGACCATGTGACTATCTACTGCCTGCCGGATAGCACCCACTGCGTTGACTGCATCTTCGACGGCTGCACCTTTGCCGCCTGCCGGATGGTGAGTACGGAGTTTGCGGAAACCAGCCTGTATAGCTGTGAATTTCATTCCTGCTATCTATCATGGTTCATCGTCGCAGACAGCACAATGGCGCACACCCATTTTTACGACTGCACGCAGCGCCGGGGCGGGTTTATCCGCACAAATCTGAAAAGCTGCTCTGCGCTGGACTGCATCATGGACAGAGTGCGATTTAATGACTCCACGCTGGACGGCTGTTCTTTTGACCGTGTGAAAGCCAGCGGCATCCGCGACCTGCACACCTGTGAAATTACTCAGAGCGGAGCCACTGACGAGGAGTACCGCCGCAACCGGGAAACCATCTACAAGGCGCTGTCACCGGCTGGGCCGAGCCGGAGCCGGTACAGACAGCCGCCGGAGCATGGACGGTAAGGAGGCGGCAGCTTGCATCGAGAGCAGGACTTCAAAAGCACGCTGCCCGTGTGGGGCCTGATGGCCATTCCCGTCCTCTGGCTGGCCATAATCGCGGCCTACGCCTACGAGGACGGCATGACCGTCTTTGACTGGATGGGGCAGTTTTCTATTGTGATCCAGCACCCCTTTGCGATTCACTGGACGGCACACACGCCGAAATTCATGCTGGGTGCGCTGGTGCTGTATGCGTTTGCCATCGTGATGTACTACACCAGCCGACACAACAGGCGCCCCGGCGAGGAATACGGCAGCGCGGCATGGGGAGACCCGAAAAAGCTCAATGCCAAGTACAGGGATAAAGACCCGTCCAAAAACGTCATCCTCTCCCGCAACATTCAGATGGGGCTGGACGGCAGAAAGCACCGCCGCAATCTGCTGCAAATTGTTGTCGGTGGCTCCGGGGCAGGAAAGACCCGATTTTTCTGCCTCCCAAACCTCATGCTCGCAAATACCTCATACATCGTCACAGATCCCAAAGGAGAAATGCTGCGCTCCGTGGCGCCGCTGCTGCTCCGGCGCGGGTATGTAATCCGCGTCTTTGACCTCGTAGACCTCGCCCACTCAGACCGCTTTAATCCGTTCAGGTATATTCGGAAGGACACGGACGTGCTGCGTCTGGTGGACAACCTCATCAAAAACACCACGCCGAAGAACGCCCAGCAAAACGATCCGTTCTGGGAGAAGTCCGAAATCGCGCTGGACAGCGCCATCTTCTTTTATCTGCTTTACGAGGCCCCGCCGGAGGAACAGACAATGGAGATGGTCATGTACATGCTCAACCACGCCGGTGCGCGGGAGGACTCCGACGATTATCAAAGCCCGCTGGATTTGCTGTTTGAGGCGCTGGAGGAGGAGCAGCCGGATCACATCGCGGTCAAGCAGTACAAAATCTACGCCCAGGCGCCGGGAGATGTATGCTCTAAGTGACTTCTTAATCATGGTTTTTGTCATGGTTAGTGAAGCAATCACTTAGAGCATTTTCATTTCAGGAGGTACAGCCATGAGAAACGAGAAAATCACCCCATTGTATGAGCGTTTGAGCCGCGACGATGAGTTACAGGGCGAAAGCAACTCCATAAGCCATCAAAAGCAGATGTTAGAGGAGTTTGCCCGCCGGAATGGGCTGCCGAACCCCACCCACTTCACCGATGATGGCGTATCGGGAACCCGTTTTGACCGCCCTGGCTTTCTGGCGATGATGAAGGAAGTCGAGGCCGGACGGGTGGAGGCCATTGTTATCAAAGACATGAGCCGCCTGGGGCGTGACTATCTAAAAGTCGGCCAGGTTATGGAGATTTTGCGGCAGCGAGGCGTCCGGCTGATCGCTATCAATGACGGTGTGGACAGTCTGAAAGGCGACGATGATTTTACCCCTTTCCGCAACATTATGAACGAGTTTTATGCCCGCGACACCAGCCGGAAAATCCGCTCCGTGTTTAAGTCCAAAGGCATGAGTGGCAAACACCTGACCGGCACCGTCATTTATGGCTACCTGTGGGACGAAAAACGGGAACACTGGCTTGTTGACGAAGAAGCCGCCGAAGTAGTGCGACATATTTTCGCGCTTGCGATGGAGGGCTACGGCCCCTATCAGATTGCGACCAAGCTGTCAGAAGAAAAAATCGAAATGCCCGCCGTTCACCTTGCCCGCTATGGCGAGGGAGTGAACAAAAATAAGACCTTTGCGGATATTTACCGTTGGAGTGCCTCTACCGTTGTTGAAATCCTGAAAAAGCGTGAGTATTTAGGTCATACGGTCAATTTTAAGACCCGCAAGCACTTTAAGGACAAGAAAAGCCACTATGTTGACGAAAGCGAATGGACGATTTTCGAGAATACCCATGAGGCCATCATCGACCAGGAAACCTTTGACAATGTGCAGCGTATCCGGGGAAACGCCAGACGCTACCCGGACGGCTTTGGGGAGGCCCATCCCTTGACCGGCCTGATGTACTGCGCCGACTGCGGCGGCAAGATGTATATTCACCGTACCTACAACGGCAAGCGCGTCCCACAGTACACTTGCGGCCAGTATGGGAAGTACCCTATCGGCTCCCTTTGCCCTACACAGCACCGTATCAAGGCCGAAGCTGTTCTGACTCTGATTGCCGATATGCTCCGGGCCATCGCAGAGTATTCCAAGAATGACCGGGCCGAGTTTATCCGCACCGTCCAGGAAACGCAGGCCGCCCAGCAGACCGCCGACATATCCAAGAAGCGGAAACGGCTGGCCGCCGCCCAAAAGCGGGCTGGGGAACTGGAAAAGCTGATTTGCAAAATCTATGAGGACAACGCCCTGGGTAAGCTGCCGGACGCCCGGTATGAGGCCCTGGACGCACAGTACGCCAAAGAGCAGGACGCCCTCAATGCGGAAATCATGGAATTGGAAAAGGCCGTTACCGGCTATGAGCAGAGCCGGAAATCTGCGGAGAAGTTTATTGCTCTGATTGACAAGTACGAGAACTTCGACACGCTGACAAACACAATGCTCAACGAGTTTGTAGAGAAAATCCTTGTCCATGAACGCGCCCGCAAAGGCAGCCAGGACACCACGCAGGAGGTTGAAATCTACTTCAACTTTGTGGGCCGCTATATCCCTCCTGCCTTGCAGCCGGTTCCCCTGACCCCGGAGGAACAGGAAGAACTGCGGAAGAAGGAGGAACGCAAGGACAGGCTTCACCAGAACTACTTGCGCCGCAAGGCAAACGGCAAGCAGAAGGAATGGGAAGAACGCTACAACGCCA
>ERZ894214.749-NODE-749-length-12698-cov-6.55817_pt1 | contig 12698 bp, 9 predicted proteins | sample MGYA00380290_ERZ894214 | MGnify/ENA primary metagenome ERZ894214 (study PRJEB32331, sample SAMN06328421) | human gut metagenome | biome: human gut microbiome; feature: stool | host: Homo sapiens | collected 2014-09-19 ... | reverse complement strand
CCGGCAACCCTGCGCTGTAAATACGTTTTCCCGTGAGCGGATTAGCATCTCCTTCGCGGGCGGCGTTGCGTAAACGAATTTCAACAGGATCAATACCTAACGCTGTCGCGGCATCATCAAGCATAGACTCAACGGCAAATACGACTTGTGGCGCGCCATAACCACGCATCGCACCAGCCGAGGGGAGGTTGGTATAGCAGGTCTTTGAACTGTAAGCGTAGGCACAACGAGGATAAAGGTAAGCGACTTTATTCCCCCCAGCAGAAGCAATGGAGTGCCCGTGAGATGCATAAGCGCCGGTGTTAGACAGAACATCCAGACTATAACCTTTCAATGTTCCGTCGCGGTTCACGCCCATTTGCCCGTCAATAGTAAAAGCGTGGCGGGTACGGGTTGCGAGGAAACACTCTTCACGGCTAAGAGAAACTTTCACCGGAATGCCGCCAAGTTTGCTTGTCAGGAATGCCGCCATTGGCTCTTCCAGTACATCCTGTTTATTACCAAAACCGCCACCGATAAACGGTTTGATGACTCGTACGCATGACCAGGGAATATCCAGCGCCTGACCAACCACGCGGCGAACAATGTGCGGGATCTGGGTGCTGGAAACGATGGTAATTCGCGAGTCATCCTCCATCCATGCCAGCGATGTCACGCTTTCCATATGACAATGTTGAATAACGGGCGTCTGATAGTGCCCCTGTACCTGGTAGTCGGCGGCATCGATTGTTTGTTGGACATTACCCGTCGACATCGTGCTTTGTTTCAGTAAATTGCCACCGTTATGGATTGGTGCAGCGTCTTCTGCCAGCGCCGCTTCTGACGAGGTGATAACGGGTAATTCTTGCCACTCAATGCTGACCAATTGCACCGCTTTTTCTGCCGTGAGTTCATCGCGGGCTACGACGATGGCAACGGCGTCACCATGATGACGAACATGACGCGTTAGCAGGGCACGATCGGCAGTATCGCGCTTGTTTTCGTCAAGTGTCCAGGCATGCCCTGCCGTGGCGAATGGGATTTCTGGCACATCTTCCCAGGTAAAAATCGCCAGGACGCCCGGCAAACTCCTGGCTTGTTCATCATTAATACTTACGGCATAACCATGTGCGATAGGGCTACGTACATATTTCGCGTAACACATGCCCGCCATAACATAATCGTCAGTATATCGTGCCCGCCCGGTGACCTTAGCAATGGCATCGACGCGCATGCATGATTCACCCGTAGCGGTTGCTTCCCGCGCTTCCATAGAAATCCCCTCGGTTTGAACATTTGGTTCTTATGGCAAAGATTTAGTCTTAGCAGGCAAGAATTACGCCAGAAACGACTATATGCGTGAGGGGAGGAAGGAAGTGTGATGACGTTAAAAAAACACAGATATGATACGAAACAGGACTCTGAATAGGGACAGTGATACGTATCAATATGAGTGGCGATAAAATCAATGTGATAAATTAGGATTATTACGCATCAAGGTGGGAAATAGGGTAAAAGTCAGGAAATTCGATACCACTACAGCAAATATTTTGCTGATGATACTTCCCTTTGCCAAATGAAATTAACCTCTTTCTCTATTACATCGTTTTTCCAGAAGCAAGAGATTGGGTATCAAGAGGCTGGCTGCTATGATATGGCGTCTTGTTTTTTAAGCGAGGAAAGATTTTGAGTGCGGGACGCCTGAATAAAAAATCTCTGGGTATCGTGATGTTGTTATCGGTTGGACTGCTTTTGGCGGGCTGTTCGGGTAGCAAATCATCCGATACAGGAACGTATTCCGGCTCCGTTTACACCGTGAAACGGGGGGATACGCTATATCGTATTTCGCGCACCACGGGAACCAGCGTAAAAGAACTGGCGCGACTGAACGGCATTTCCCCCCCTTACACCATTGAAGTAGGTCAGAAACTAAAACTGGGTGGGGCGAAAAGTAGCAGTAGTACACGTAAATCAACCGCCAAATCCACGACCAAAACCGCATCGGTTACACCGTCATCAGCGGTACCGAAATCTTCCTGGCCGCCAGTAGGGCAACGTTGTTGGTTATGGCCAACGACAGGGAAAGTTATCATGCCGTATTCGACAGCAGATGGCGGCAATAAAGGGATTGATATCTCAGCTCCACGAGGTACACCTATTTACGCCGCGGGTGCAGGAAAGGTGGTGTATGTGGGCAACCAGCTGCGTGGCTACGGTAATCTCATCATGATTAAACACAGTGAAGATTACATTACGGCTTACGCTCATAATGACACGATGCTGGTAAATAATGGGCAAAGCGTGAAGGCTGGGCAAAAAATCGCCACTATGGGGAGCACTGATGCGGCATCTGTTCGCCTGCATTTCCAGATTCGTTACCGTGCAACGGCAATTGATCCGCTACGTTACTTGCCGCCTCAGGGCAGCAAGCCAAAATGCTGATGGCGAATTAATCAGCAGTCAGCAGCGTGGTACTTGCTAAGGAGAGCGTAAGGTTTATAATGCCTTACGCATCTCGAAGCGGGCGTAGTTCAATGGTAGAACGAGAGCTTCCCAAGCTCTATACGAGGGTTCGATTCCCTTCGCCCGCTCCAATTTATCTTCACATCATCTACCTGCCATTTTTGTTGTATCTGATTTTCTATATTATCTTAATTCAAGCGCTTCAGACTTTTCGCAATCGCCGTAATACTTCCCCATTTTTTTGTAAATAAAAAGCGTTTACGCAATGCAATCGTCATGTATCTTAAATAGTCTTATTTAAGATGTTCAGAACTCTTTGTGTGTTTAACTGGCTGATAATTATATAATATTACGAGAGAAGTGATAGAGCGGAATAATAACAAATGAACATTATGAAAACTGGGATGGTTCAAAATTGAAGCAATTTTGAACCATCCACAACGGATATTAGCTAAAGAACATTACCGATACGCACAGGATACCCACGATCAGGGTAATCAGATTTCCGATGGAACGCCAGGGTTTAAGCGCCGGGATGAGATACGTTGACAGCGTAGGCATGATGAAAAGTATCATGGCAATGAGCGGGCCGCTGATCGCGTAAATCATCGAAATCGCGTTCGGGTTAATGCAACAAACAATGAAGGTAATCAGCGATACCAACATAATTGATAGTGCGCGGTTAAATGCACGACTTTTCTTTACACCAACCTGCTGTAATGTTGTTTTGACGACCTCTGTGGCACCTTCAATAACGCCAAAGTACGTACCCAGGAATGATTTCGACATCGCAACTACTGCGACAATAATCCCGGAAATTGACAACCATGCTGGGGCGTTCGGCAGCATAGAAAGCGCCGATAAAATGGTAACCCCTTCTTCTTTAGCCGCTTCAATATACGAAGGTGGAATAGAAAGCAGGCAGCTAAAGACAAAGAACAATACACTTATGCAGATGATGAGATAAGCGACTTTCATAATTTTTTTGCATTTATCCATAGCATGTTCGCCATATTTTTCACGTCTGTCTATGGCAAACGTAGAAATAATGGGCGTATGGCTAAAAGCGAAAACCATCACGGGAATCGATATCCATATCTGGTGAAGGGTATTCTGATTGAACTCTACCTGGGTTGTTAATAGATCAGGTTGCCAACTACCGACCAGGTAAATAGAAAGAAATAAGAAATAGGCAATCAATGGGAATACCAAAAATCCCATTACCCGAATAGTGGCATGGCGTCCCATCAGAAAAATGAGATTCAGGATTAATACAACCCCCAGACTCACTAGCATACGGATGCGAAGATCAATAACCATATGCTTTGCCAGCTGTTCCGTAAGTGAGTTGGTAATTGCCACTGCATATATCAACACGACGACAAAAAAGGCGATGAAGTACAGCGTGGTAATCAGATTACCAATCTTCTTGCCATAGTAGTGTGTTACCGCGCCCGTTATCCCTTCACCTGCTGATGTTTTCGATGAGAGGATGAACTGGCATAAGGCTTTATGTGGCCAATATGTTAAAGGCCAGGCGACCAGAGCAGTAATAAACAGGACCACAGCCCCCGCCGAACCTAACTGAATAGGAAGGAAGAGCGTGCCTGCACCAACGGCTGTGCCGTAGAGTGCGAAACTCCACAGAGTTTCTTCTTTTGACCAAATATTAGACATTATCTGAACGTATCATCTACAAATTAAACAAAATGGAGGGCAATTTACCATAAACCAGGTTAAGTATGGGAGATTAACGCCTTATCTACCTCTCTATTGGTGGGTTAGTGGTTGCAAACCTTACGTGCCAGTTATGTCTCTGACTACTACTCAGGCGTATTTCCTTTGTGATAATGGTCACTTTTTTTAAACAATTAAGATAACTGTAATTAACAATCATTTACTATTGCACTGTTAATTGGTGCGAGGTTGTGATGAAAGACGTTGTGATTGTCGGGGCGTTACGGACACCTATCGGCTGCTTTCGTGGTGCGTTAGCGGGTCATTCCGCCGTGGAACTTGGCAGCCTGGTCGTCAAAGCGTTAATAGAACGTACCGGCGTTCCTGCATATGCGGTGGATGAAGTGATTCTTGGTCAGGTGTTGACTGCAGGGGCAGGGCAGAATCCGGCAAGACAATCGGCTATTAAAGGTGGTCTTCCTAATAGCGTTTCTGCAATCACTATTAATGACGTTTGTGGTTCCGGGCTTAAAGCACTGCATCTGGCTACTCAGGCGATACAGTGTGGCGAGGCTGATATTGTCATCGCCGGTGGCCAGGAAAACATGAGCCGCGCACCACATGTTCTGACTGATAGCCGCACCGGCGCACAGCTTGGCAATAGCCAGTTGGTTGATAGTCTTGTGCATGATGGGTTGTGGGATGCCTTCAATGATTATCATATTGGTGTCACCGCCGAAAATCTGGCTCGCGAATATGGCATCAGCCGTCAGTTGCAGGATGCTTACGCACTTAGCTCGCAACAAAAAGCGCGAGCGGCGATTGACGCCGGACGATTTAAAGATGAGATCGTCCCGGTAATAACCCAAAGTAACGGTCAGACGTTGGTTGTTGATACCGATGAACAGCCACGCACTGACACCAGCGCAGAAGGCTTAGCCCGTTTAAATCCTTCATTTGATAGTCTCGGTTCTGTGACAGCGGGTAATGCATCATCCATAAACGATGGGGCAGCTGCAGTAATGATGATGAGCGAAGCCAAAGCACGAGCGTTGAATTTACCCGTGCTGGCCCGCATCCGCGCATTTGCCAGCGTTGGTGTGGATCCGGCATTGATGGGAATTGCGCCGGTGTATGCGACCCGCCGTTGCCTGGAGCGTGTTGGCTGGCAGTTGGCTGATGTCGATCTTATCGAGGCTAATGAAGCGTTTGCTGCACAGGCGCTTTCGGTTGGCAAGATGCTTGAATGGGATGAGCGTCGGGTCAATGTTAATGGTGGTGCGATCGCACTCGGTCACCCGATAGGCGCTTCCGGTTGCCGAATCCTGGTTTCTCTTGTTCATGAAATGGTGAAACGTAATGCCCGCAAAGGACTGGCAACGCTTTGTATCGGCGGAGGCCAGGGTGTGGCATTGACCATTGAACGTGACGAGTAGCTCTGCATTACCTCCTTACCGATAAATATCTGCCGTCATTAATCTGTTGAATAATGATGGCTGGTGAGTCGACATACCTTTTCAGGGCTCCCTGATTTTTCCATTCTCATGACATATTCGTGATCGACACTGCACTTTTTTTAATCCTTAACTTGAAAATGAAACATTGTTTTATTTTTAATTGAAAACCCTATCCCATGGGCATATCATCCCCTCATAGAGAAAACGAAACAGTGTTTTATTATTGTTTTCTATTTTCACGCTTCACTGATTATCGGAGGTTGATGTGGACGTAAGACAGAGCATCCACAGCGCGCACGCAAAAACGCTGGATACCCAGGGGCTGCGCAATGAATTTTTGGTTGAAAAGGTATTTGTCGCCGATGAGTACACCATGGTTTACAGCCACATTGACCGTATTATTGTTGGCGGCATTATGCCGGTAACTAAAACGGTTTCCGTTGGCGGGGAAGTTGGTAAACAACTCGGCGTAAGCTATTTCCTTGAACGTCGCGAGTTAGGTGTTATCAATATTGGCGGTGCCGGTACGATTACTGTCGATGGTCAATGCTATGAAATCGGTCACCGCGACGCCCTGTATGTTGGTAAAGGTGCAAAAGAAGTTGTCTTTGCCAGTATTGATACCGCCACTCCGGCGAAGTTTTATTACAATTGCGCACCCGCGCATACGACGTATCCCACCAAAAAAGTCACACCGGACGAAGTATCTCCAGTCACGTTAGGCGATAACCTCACCAGTAACCGTCGCACGATTAACAAATATTTTGTCCCGGATGTGCTGGAAACCTGCCAATTGAGTATGGGGCTGACGGAGCTGGCTCCAGGTAACTTGTGGAACACCATGCCGTGTCACACCCACGAGCGCCGGATGGAAGTTTATTTCTATTTCAATATGGATGATGACGCCTGCGTTTTCCACATGATGGGGCAACCGCAAGAAACGCGTCACATTGTGATGCATAACGAGCAGGCGGTGATCTCCCCGAGCTGGTCGATCCATTCCGGCGTCGGAACCAAAGCTTATACCTTTATCTGGGGCATGGTCGGTGAAAACCAGGTTTTTGATGATATGGACCATGTGGCCGTTAAAGATTTGCGCTAGTTGTGGGCATAAACGAATAAGGTATTGTTATGATTTTAAGTGCATTTTCTCTCGAAGGTAAAGTTGCGGTCGTCACTGGTTGTGATACTGGGCTGGGCCAGGGGATGGCGTTGGGGCTGGCGCAAGCGGGCTGTGACATTGTTGGCATTAACATCGTTGAACCGACTGAAACCATCAAGCAGGTCACGGCGCTGGGGCGTCGTTTTTTAAGCCTGACCGCCGATCTGCGAAAGATTGATGGCATTCCAGCACTGCTGGATCGCGCGGTAGCGGAGTTTGGTCATATTGATATCCTGGTGAATAACGCCGGATTGATTCGCCGCGAAGACGCTCTCGAATTCAGCGAAAAAGACTGGGACGATGTCATGAACCTGAATATCAAGAGCGTATTCTTCATGTCTCAGGCAGCGGCGAAACACTTTATCGCGCAAGGCAATGGCGGCAAGATTATCAATATCGCGTCAATGCTCTCCTTCCAGGGCGGGATCCGTGTGCCTTCTTATACCGCATCAAAAAGCGGTGTGATGGGCGTGACGCGATTGATGGCGAACGAATGGGCTAAACACAACATTAATGTTAATGCGATAGCTCCGGGTTACATGGCGACCAACAATACTCAACAACTGCGGGCAGATGAACAACGTAGCGCGGAAATTCTCGACCGCATTCCAGCTGGCCGTTGGGGACTGCCGAGTGACCTGATGGGGCCGGTGGTGTTCCTTGCCTCCAGCGCTTCAGATTATGTGAATGGTTATACCATTGCCGTGGATGGCGGTTGGCTGGCGCGTTAATTCATTCCTCTTACTTTTATGACCCTGTCGCATGGCAGGGTTTTTTATACCTGTAGATCATCATAATCCATATCATGGTTATGAAATAATCCATATCAATTATCAATTGATGAACTTTATGAATTTTATCTGCTTTAAAATTAGGTGGTTAATAATAATCTCAATAATTCAACTTAATTTGAAAATTGGAATATCCATCACATAACGACATGTCGTAGCAATTTAATCCATATTTATGCTATTTCCGACCTGACACCTGTGTGAATTGTTCACGTATTTTTTCACTATGTCTTACTCTCTGCTGGCAGGAAAAAATGGTTACTATCAATACGGAATCTGCTTTAACGCCACGTCCTCTGCGGGATACGCGGCGTATGAATATGTTTGTTTCGGTAGCTGCTGCGGTCGCAGGATTGTTATTTGGTCTTGATATCGGCGTAATCGCCGGAGCGTTGCCGTTCATTACCGATCACTTTGTGCTGACCAGTCGTTTGCAGGAATGGGTGGTCAGTAGCATGATGCTCGGTGCAGCAATTGGTGCGCTGTTTAATGGTTGGCTGTCGTTCCGCCTGGGGCGTAAATACAGCCTGATGGCGGGGGCCATCCTGTTTGTACTCGGTTCGATAGGGTCCGCTTTTGCGACCAGCGTAGAGATGTTAATCGCCGCTCGTGTGGTGTTGGGCATTGCTGTCGGGATCGCGTCTTACACCGCTCCTCTATATCTTTCTGAAATGGCAAGTGAAAACGTTCGCGGTAAGATGATCAGCATGTACCAGTTGATGGTCACTCTCGGCATCGTGCTGGCGTTTTTATCCGATACAGCGTTCAGTTATAGCGGTAACTGGCGCGCAATGTTGGGGGTTCTTGCTTTACCAGCAGTTCTGCTGATTATTCTGGTGGTCTTCCTGCCAAATAGCCCGCGCTGGCTGGCGGAAAAGGGGCGTCATATTGAGGCGGAAGAAGTATTGCGTATGCTGCGCGATACGTCGGAAAAAGCGCGAGAAGAACTCAACGAAATTCGCGAAAGCCTGAAGTTAAAACAGGGCGGTTGGGCACTGTTTAAGATCAACCGTAACGTCCGTCGTGCTGTATTTCTCGGTATGTTGTTGCAGGCGATGCAGCAGTTTACCGGTATGAACATCATCATGTACTACGCGCCACGTATCTTCAAAATGGCGGGCTTTACGACCACAGAACAACAGATGATTGCGACTCTGGTCGTGGGGCTGACCTTTATGTTCGCTACCTTCATTGCGGTCTTTACGGTAGATAAAGCAGGGCGTAAGCCGGCGCTGAAAATTGGTTTCAGCGTGATGGCGTTAGGCACTCTGGTGCTGGGTTACTGCCTGATGCAGTTTGATAACGGTACGGCTTCCAGTGGCTTGTCCTGGCTCTCTGTTGGCATGACGATGATGTGTATTGCCGGTTATGCGATGAGCGCCGCGCCGGTGGTGTGGATCCTCTGCTCTGAAATTCAGCCGCTGAAATGCCGCGATTTTGGCATCACCTGCTCAACGACGACAAACTGGGTGTCGAATATGATCATCGGCGCGACCTTCCTGACACTGCTTGATAGCATTGGCGCTGCCGGTACGTTCTGGCTCTACACTGCGCTGAACATTGCGTTTGTGGGCATCACTTTCTGGCTCATTCCGGAAACCAAAAATGTCACGCTGGAACATATCGAGCGCAAACTGATGGCAGGCGAAAAGTTGAGAAATATCGGCGTCTGATTTCACGGGCCGGATGTGCTGTACATCCGGCCCTTTTTTCGTTAATAGAGATTAGGCACCTGGCCGTTGAGGCGTTTGCCTCGTTCCTTATTCAGCCTTGTTGCGGTAACACTCATCAGGAGAGAGGAATGAAAACAATTGGTTTGCTGGGAGGAATGAGCTGGGAATCCACTATTCCTTACTATCGTCTGATAAATGAAGGCATTAAACAGCGGCTTGGTGGGCTTCACTCTGCGCAAGTGCTGCTACATAGCGTCGATTTTCATGAAATAGAAGAGTGCCAGCGTCGCGGTGAGTGGGACAAAACCGGGGATATTCTGGCTGAGGCGGCGCTTGGCTTACAGCGGGCGGGCGCAGAAGGTATTGTGTTATGCACCAATACGATGCACAAAGTGGCGGATGCCATTGAGTCTCGTTGCTCTCTGCCTTTCTTACACATAGCGGATGCCACTGGACGTGCAATTACCGGGGCAGGAATGACTCGTGTGGCGCTGCTGGGTACACGTTACACCATGGAACAGGATTTTTATCGCGGGCGGCTGACGGAACAATTTTCCATCAACTGTCTTATTCCTGAAGCGGATGACCGGGCGAAAATTAATCAGATTATTTTTGAAGAACTGTGTCTGGGGCAATTTACCGAAGCGTCACGCGCTTATTATGCGCAAGTGATTGCTCGCCTTGCAGAACAGGGCGCACAGGGCGTCATTTTTGGCTGCACAGAAATTGGTTTACTGGTGCCAGAAGAGCGCAGTGTTCTGCCTGTGTTTGATACCGCGGCGATCCATGCCGAGGATGCTGTCGCTTTTATGCTGTCGTAGCTGACGACAAAATAGCGTCAAGAGAAGTGACCAGTTTCGGTAATCCCGCTTGTAAATGCTCACTAAACGCCTGCACCAGCGCTGATGACGGGCGGTGCAGGGGGCGGATCAGGCTGACGGTGAATGGAACCGCAATGCTGAACCGCCGCACCACTAAACCGCTTGCCGCATAATCCAGTGCGGTGAGCGGGTTAACCACTGAAACGCCTACCCCCGCCCGTACCATTGCGCAGACTGACGCGGCGCTGTGGGTTTCTACGATCATGCGTCGTTTAACCTGATTCTCAGTAAACAATTGATCCAGCAACTGGCGATAGCTGTCAGTACGGGAAAGGCTGATGTAGTTCTCACCGTGAAAATCATCCGGCGTTAATACCTTTTTTACCGCCAGCGGATGGCCCGGAGGTAACACACACACTTCATCTAAAGAGAGTAATTCGGTACGTTCTGTTCCCGCAGGCGTATGGAGCGTTTCAGTGAGTCCTAAATCATGACGCTGGGCCGAGAGCCACTCTTCAAGTAGCGGTGATTCCTGGGGCACGATATTTAAGCTGACATCGGGATAACGTGCCAGAAAGGGTTGCAGGAGCTGCGGTAAAAAAGATTGCGAAAAGACCGGCAGGCAGGCAATAGACAGTTCTCCCTGGCGAAACTCGCGCAGACTTTCTGCGGCACTGACAATGCGATCCAGTCCGTACCAGGATCGTTGCACTTCTTCAAACAGACGCAGTCCTTGCACGGTAGGATGTAATCGTCCACGTATGCGCTCAAACAATTTCAGCCCGATCACCTTCTCAAAGCGCGCCAGTTCGCGGCTGACGGTTGGCTGTGAGGTGTGTAGCAGGTGTGCCGCCTCAGTCAGGCTTCCGGCGGTCATTACCGCATGAAAAATTTCAATATGACGTAAGTTAACGGCGGCCATTAGCGCTCTCTCGCAATCCGGTAATCCATATCATTTTTGCATAGACTCGACATAAATCGATATTTTTTATTCTTTTTATGATGTGGCGTAATCATAAAAAAGCACTTATCTGGAGTTTGTTATGCCACATTCACTGTTCAGCACTGATACCGATCTCACCGCCGAAAATCTGCTGCGTTTGCCCGCAGAATTTGGCTGCCCGGTGTGGGTCTACGGTGCGCAAATTATTCGTCGGCAGATTGCAGCGCTGTAACAGTTTGATGTGGTGCGCTTTGCACAGAAAGCCTGTTCCAATATTCATATTTTGCGCTTAATGCGTGAGCAGGGCGTAAAAGTGGATTCCGTCTCGTTAGGTGAAATAGAGCGTGCACTGGCGGCGGGTTACAATCCGCAAACGCACCCTGATGATATTGTTTTTACGGCAGATGTTATCGATCAGGCGACGCTTGAACGCGTCAGTGAATTGCAAATTCCGGTGAATGCGGGTTCTGTTGATATGCTCGACCAACTGGGGCAGGTTTCGCCAGGGCATCGGGTATGGCTGCGTGTTAATCCGGGGTTTGGTCACGGGCATAGCCAAAAAACCAATACCGGTGGCGAAAACAGCAAGCACGGTATCTGGTACACCGATCTGCCCGCCGCACTGGACGTGATACAACGTCATCATCTACAGCTGGTCGGCATTCACATGCACATTGGTTCTGGCGTCGATTATGCCCATCTGGAACAGGTATGTGGTGCTATGGTGCGTCAAGTCCTCGAATTCGGTCAGGATTTACAGGCTATTTCTGCGGGCGGTGGGCTTTCTATTCCTTATCAACAGGGTGAAGAGGCGGTTGATACCGAACATTATTATGGTCTGTGGAATGCCGCGCGTGAGCAAATCGCCCGCCATTTGGGCCATCCTGTGAAACTGGAAATTGAACCGGGTCGCTTTCTGGTAGCGCAGGCTGGCGTATTAATTACTCAAGTGCGGAGCGTCAAACAAATGGGTAGCCGCCACTTTGTTCTGGTTGATGCCGGGTTCAACGATCTGATGCGCCCGGCAATGTACGGTAGTTACCACCATATCAGTGCCCTGGCAGCTGATGGTCGTTCTCTGGAACACGCGCCAACGGTGGAAACCGTCGTCGCCGGGCCGTTATGTGAATCGGGCGATGTCTTTACCCAGCAGGAAGGGGGAAATGTCGAAACCCGCGCCTTGCCGGAAGTGAAGGCGGGTGATTATCTGGTACTGCATGATACAGGGGCATATGGCGCGTCAATGTCATCCAACTACAACAGCCGTCCGCTGTTACCAGAAGTTCTGTTTGATAATGGTCAGGCGCGGTTGATTCGCCGTCGCCAGACCATTGAAGAATTACTGGCGCTGGAATTGCTTTAACTGCGGTTAGTCGCTGGTTGCATGATGACTTGCCTCCAGCGACGGAGTTGACACTGAATGGCGACGTACCAGCGTCGGACTAAAGACATTAGTGATTTCCGGGAGAGGGCGATTATCCGCCAGCGCCAAAGCCAGTTCGGCAGCCTGCGTCGCCATCGTCACGATTGGGTAACGCACGGTGGTCAGGCGCGGACGCACATAGCGTGACACCAGCACATCATCAAAGCCAATTAACGAAATCTCACCCGGTACATCAATACCATTATCATTGAGCACGCCCATCGCGCCCGCCGCCATTGAATCGTTATAACAGGCTACCGCAGTGAAATTTCTGCCTCGTCCCAAAAGCTCGGTCATTGCCTGTTCGCC